>Ga0181535_10000335_pt1 | contig 72783 bp, 52 predicted proteins | sample PEATcosm2014_Bin_44_FD_119774 | JGI IMG/M metagenome (GOLD analysis project Ga0181535, IMG submission 119774) | Peatland microbial communities from MTU Mesocosm Facility, Houghton, MI, USA - PEATcosm2014_Bin17_30_metaG | ecosystem: Environmental > Terrestrial > Soil > Wetlands > Peat | place... | reverse complement strand
GGGGGGAATCGGCAAAGTGCACAAAGGATAGGAGCTTATAGCAACCGATAGCTGCGGGAGGGTCGGCAAATTCGACGGCTCTTAACCGACAGGTTGTAGGTTCGATTCCTACCGCGTCCACCATCCTTCTCTTCTCCCATAAACTCATCGAGCAGCGAGACCGGCGTTTTTTTTCTCCGGATGGCCGCACGTATTTTTTAAACCAGCAGCAGGTTGAATGTTCTTTCGATCCCTGGATAAAATGTGACGTTCCTTCTCGGCCGCAGTGGTTCGTAGCCTGTCTTGCGGTGGGTCATGCTATGCTTGACGAGAAAATTGCCATGGAAAATGTCACGCAACAACTCAAAGAGATTCTGATTGCCGGTTTGCGGATCAAAGACCGGACGGCCGCCGACCTCAGCGACGATCAGCCATTGCTGGGCGGCGATCTGGAGATCGACTCCATCGATATTCTGCAACTCATTCTGGAGATCGAGCGGCGCTTCGGCATCAAGTTGGTCGATGGCGAGTTCGACGAGGGCGCCTGGCAGAGCATTCGCACCCTGGCCGCGGTTGTCGAAGCCAGGATCGCCGCAGGAAATTAAAGGGAGCAATTCCGACCATGCCGACCAGCGACGCCAAAAAGCCCTGCCGGGTACTGCTGGTGGAATGCAACAACATGAACAAGTGGGTGGGCACCACCATGCCCTACGAGATGCATGTGCCCCCGCTTGGTCTGATGTATCTGGCGGCCAGCGCGCGCGCGGCGCTGCCGGATGCGGAAGTGCGCATTGTCGAATCCTCGCTCTCCTGCCCCGGCGACGAAGCCTTTCTTGAAATCCTGCGCGAGTTCCGGCCCGACGTGGTGGGGCTGCGCTCGATTGCATTTTTTCTTGAAGAGTTGCAGCGCGTGGCCGCGTTGGTGAGCGCCCACAGCGAGGCCAAACTGGTGGTGGGTGGGCCCATCGTCAAGGCCTACAAGCAGCGCCTCTTCGATGAAGTTCCCGAGGCCCAGATCGCCGTGCAGGGTGAAGGCGAAGTAGCCTTCGTTGCCTTGCTCAGCGGGGCCGATCCGGCGACGGTCGAGGGCATTCTCTATCGCCACGGCGGCCAGGTGCTTGAAACCACCGAGCGCAAGCAGGAAGCGCCCATCGACAGCCTGCCCTTTCCAGCTTACGATTTGATTGATAGCAGTCAGTACCAGCAGCAACTCAGCTATGCCTACAACCACCGCCGCCAGGGAGTGCTGCTCACCGGCCGCGGCTGCGTCTATCGCTGCACTTATTGCTTCACTCACTGGAAGGGCATCCGCCTGCGCAGCGCCGAGAATATCTTTCAAGAGATCGCGCAGTTGTACGACGTCCACGGCATCCGCGATTTCTATGTGGTCGACGACATCTTCAACGTGGATGTGAAGCGCGCGCTGGATCTCTTCGACCGCATGAGGGCGGCGGGCTTCAAGCTGCGCCTGTACTTTGTCAACGGTCTGCGCGCCGACATCGCCAGCGAGAAGTTCGTGGACCGGGCCATCGAGGCCGGCGCCGTCTGGTTCACCTACGCGGTGGAATCGGCGACTGAAGAGATTCAGCAGTTGGTGCGCAAACATCTCGACCTGGAGAAGGCGCGAAGCATCATCGCCCACACGCAGCGCCAGGATGTGGCCGTCAACATCTCGACCATGTACGGCTTTCCCACCGAGACCCGTGAGATGGCGCAACGCACGCTGGACTGGCTGGGCGAGCTGCCCAAGCCATCGCTCTTGCCCTACCACTTCTGCCTGCGCTTCTTTCCCGGCTGCGAGATCAATCAGCAGGCCATCGAGGCGGGCTGGGACGCCGATCGCATGGGCCTGACCAGCCGCTTCTCCTATAACGATATGGCCATGGGCACGCCCACGCTCTCCAAGCACCAGATGAACGAGATTCAGATCGAGTATCATCGCCGCTTCGGAATGAGCAATCCCTCCGCCGTATCCGCCGCGGTGCGCACCCTGCGCTCGATAGGATACGACGATACCGAGATCGTGCATATGTACTCGGTGCTGAAGCGCAAGATGATTCACAGCGTGGATGAGTTGACCCAGGCAGGTGGCCTGTGAAGAGCTGGTACCGGCATCGCTTTCACAATGTGGCGGCCTTGCAGTTGGTCTTCACCACCATGCGCTCGGCGCCGCGTTTTGTGCAGCCGCCGATGGCCGCGATCACGGCGCTGATCTTCTTTTTGATGCTGAAGCGCGAGCGCCGCGCCGTGGCCGGCAATCTGCGCCGGGTCTCGGGCAAAGCGGGTTTGAGCCTGTATTGGATGGTCTATCGCGTCTTCTACTCCTTTTGCGATTTGATTGTTTCTTATGCCTTCGTTCCCCAGGCCAGCCACGCGCAATTGCTGTCTATGCTGCCCGAGGGCGAGCGTGGCGCTGAGGTCATCGACCGCTGTCTGGCGGCGGGCAAGGGCCTGATCGTGTGGACGGCGCATCTGGGCAATCCCGAGTTCGCCTCGCGCCTCCTGGAGATGCACGGCCGTCCCGTCAACGTGGCGCGGGTGGTCGAAGACAAGCCCGCCGAGCGGATGCTGCGCGATCGCATGAGCAGCGAGCGCTTGCGCATCGTGGATCTGCGCGGCGGCGCGCGGGCCACCATCGAGCTGCTGCAAGCGCTGGGGCGCAATGAGATCGTCGCCATTCAGGGAGACCGCGTCTATCACTCGCGCCACGCCGCCGCGCTTCCGTTTTTCGCCACGCCGGCGGAGTTTCCGCTGGGTCCGTTCCTGTTGTCGCAGGTCTCGGGCGCGCCGGTGCTGCCGGGTTTTGTGGTGCGCTGCGGCTGGCTGCGCTACCGGGTCTTGATGGGCGAGCCCATTGCGCCCGCCTCGAGTGGCGATCGCGCGCAGGACCAGTTCGAGGGCTTGCGCCAGGCTGTTCGTTTCCTCGAAGCGCAGTTATCGGATTACTATGATCAGTGGGTAAATTTCTTCGCATTCTGGCCGGTTCATTCGCGTGATTGATTCTCTAAAAACCATTGTTGTGACCGGGATTGGCGTGGTCAGTCCCTATGGTGTGGGCCTGTCTGCGCTCGAAGACGGCATGATGGCCGGCCGCTGCTGCCTGACGCCGGCGGCGGATCTCTATCCCGGCTTTCGTGGAACCGTTGCCCAGGCCGCGGCTTTGCAGCCCTTGGCCGCGGGACCTCACTATTCCCGCACCGACCGGCTGGCCATGCTGGCGGCGCGGGATGCGGTGGGCGATCTGGCCGGCTCCAGCCTCTTGCGCAAGAGCGGCATCGTGATGGCCAGCACCGTGGCTGGCTTGTCGGAGATCGATCCAGAGATCGCCAAGGGCCCCGCGGAGTGGTATCGCCACGGTGGATTGGCGCGGGCCGCATCCTATTCGGTCTCGCGCGTGGCTGCTTCGGTGGCCGAGCATCTCGAGATTCAGGGCCCGGCCTGCGCTGTCAGCGTGGCTTGCGCCTCCGGAGCCATGGCCATTGCGCTCGCCGCCAACATGCTGCTCGATGACGCCGCGCCCATGATGCTGGCCGGCGGCAGCGATGCGCTTTGCCCCTTCACCCTGAGCGGCTTCAACTCGCTGCAAGCGCTGGACGCCGAGCCCTGCCGTCCCTTCGACCAGAATCGCAAGGGCTTGAACATCGGCGAGGGCGCGGCGGCGCTGTTGCTGGAAACGCTGGACCATGCGATGCGGCGCGGCGCTCCGATTCTGGCCGTGCTGCGCGGCTGGGCCATGAGCAACGATGCTTCGCATCCCACCGCACCGCACAAGGACGGCGCCGGGCTGGCCGCCTGCATTGGGAGCGCCTTGCGGATGGCGGCGTGTAGCGTCGACGAGGTGGGCTATGTGAATGCCCACGGCACTGGTACGCCGCTCAACGACATCGCCGAGACCCACGCCTACGAGAATGCTTTCGCTCAGCGGCAGCGTCCCATTCCCGTTTCCTCGACCAAGTCCTACTTTGGCCACTGCCTGGGCGCGGCGGGCGCGCTGGAGGCTGCGATTACCATTCTGGCCCTGCGCAATGGCGCCCTCTTTCCTACCTTGCGGCTGAGCGATCCCATCGCCAGCGAGCGGGTCGACTGGCTGCACGGCGAACTGCGTCGCGAGCCGCTGCCGGTGGTCATGTCGGTCTCGGCGGGCTTCGGCGGCAGCAATGCCGCGCTGGTCTTTGCGGAGATGCGCCCATGAAGACGCTTGTTCTTACCGGCATCGGTTCCGTAACTCCCTTTGGTCCGCTGGCCGGTCTGATCGCCGCGGAGTATCCGCAACCCAGCGCCATTACTGCGTGGGCCACGCCGGGCTTGCGCCGCGCCTTTCAAGTCCCGCAGTTTCGTCCCGCCGACGTTGTGCCGGGGGTGAAGACGCGCCGCCTGGACCGGCTTTCGGCATGGGCGCTGGTAGCCGCATCGCTGGCTCTGCGCGATGCCGGCATCGACATCGGCCAGATTGACCGCTCCCGCGTGGCGGTCTTGTTCGCCACCGGCTTTGGCTGTGTGGAGTTGACCGAGGCCTTCTTTCAAAGCGCTGCCAACAATGGCTGGGCGGGCACCGATCCCATTACTTTTCCCGAGACGCTGGGCAACGCTCCTGCCGCGCATGTGGCCCTCTTTCATCAATTGCGCGGACCCAATCTAACCATCGCCAGCAAGAGCTTTGCCGCCGAGAGCGCCTTGTTGCAAGCCGCCTCGCTCTTGCGTCATGGGCAGGCCGATATGGCCATCGTGCTGGCCGGCGACACGCTCACTCAGGCCGTCTACGAGTGGTATGAGACCGCCCATCTGCTGGCCCCTGCCTGCTTCAGCCCCGACCCCATCGCGTCCACGGATGGCTTTGTGCCCAGCGAGGGAGTGGTGGCCATGGTTCTTGAGAACTCCGGCCGCGAACCCTCGCGCCCCTATGCGGCTCTGGGCGCGGGACGCTGGGCCTCGGGCGGCGATGTGCAGGCCGGCGTCAATGAATTGCTGGGCGGCTGTCCACCCGATTTCACCTTCTGCTCCGGCAATGGCGCGCCGTGCGCTTACAACTCTGTGACTTGCTCGGCGCGCGCTGTGGTGGGCAAAGGCGCAGCTATTGTTCCCGCGCAGCCGGTTGCCACGGGCGTCGGAGAGGCCGGCGCGCTGCTGCATCTTCTGTTGGCGTTGAGCAAGCGGCCCGGACCCGGCCAGGCTCTGATGTTGGGTACATCCGCGCACGGCGGCTATGCCGCGCTGCGACTGGAGATATTTTGAATCTGAACGGGTTGAATTTGAATGTCAGGATAGCGGCTGCGGCCTACGCTGTTCCGTCTGATGAAGAAAGCGTCGCGGAAATTTTGGTACGCGAGCGCGAGCGTGTCGACAGCACGCTGGCCCCGCTGCCTCCCCTGGCCCGGCAACGCGCCTTGGACAATCTCGGCCTCAGCCGTGTGCGCGTTTGCAATGGAGTGCAGCCCTACGAACTGACCTTGCAGGCCGCCCAACAAGCCATCCATGAGGCCGGCCTTGCGGCGCGTGAGATCGATCTCATCCTGGACTTCAGCACCTTTCCTGGAGAGACGGGTCCCGGCGAGAGTGCTCAGTCTATCTCCTTTGCGCATCGTCTCAGCGCCGATCTGGGCGCCGAGACCTCGATGAACCTTAGCTTTCGCGCTGGCGGCTGCGGTGCGCTGCATCTGGCCATCAAGACCGCTCTGGGATGGATGCTGCAAGACGATCGCCTGCGCACCACGTTGCTGGTCACCGGCGACACCGCGCCGCGCGGCAACCGTTCGCTGCTGCCCATCACCGTGCAGGGCGACGCAGCCAGCGCCGTGGTGTTGCGCCGCGACGAAGGCGAGGGTCCGCTGCTGCTGGCGGTCGAGGCCCTTACGCTGGGCCATCTGCACAGCGCCATCGCTATACTGCAACACAACGGGCAGTTGGAACTGAAGGCCGATGCGTTGATGATCGAGCACAAGGTCATGCCCATCTTCTATCTGCATCTCTTCCGCCTGGCCAACAAAGCGCTGGCTGACGCCGGGTTGCGCATGAGCGACGTGGACCACTTCATTTACTCCAACATCAGCCGCCGCGATCGCGAGGGCTTCCGCCGCATGGTGGGCATGCCAGAGGGCGGATTGCCGCCCACGCGCATGGAAGAGCTGGGCCACACCTTCGCCAGCGATCTGGTCATCAACTACGCGGAAATGCGCCGTCAGGGACTCATCCGCCCCGGCCAGTTGCTGCTCTTTGCCTCGGCCGGGGTGGGCTTCACCTGGGGGGTGACGCTTGCCCGCGCCTGAAGGCCATCTGCTGCACGAATGGCTGCGCCACAGCGCCGCGGCCACGCCCAACGCTGTCGCCATCGTCGATGAAGAGCGAGTTACAACCTTCGCCGAGTTGTTCGCGCAGGCAGAAATGCTGGCTTGGTGCTTTTGCCGACAGGGCATTGAGCCTGGCGACCGCATTGCGCTGCTTCTGCCCAAGAGCACCGAAGCCATCGTTGGCGTCTTCGCTTCGCTGCTGGCCGGCGTCATCTACGTACCGATTCATCCGCGCTGGCCGCGAGAGCGCGTCGATGCAGTGCTCGATGAATGCGGAGCGCGACTCTTGATCGAAAGCGAAGGCGCAACGCCGCGCATCGCCGACCTGCGCACCGGTGCGAACATTCCCTGGCCTGCGTCTGCGACGCCTGTTGAAGACGCATCGCTGCCGCGGATGAAGCCCGAAGACACTGCCTTCATCCTCTTCACCTCTGGTTCCACGGGCAGGCCCAAGGGAGTCGAGCTCTCGCATCGCGCGGTGAGCGCCTTTGTACGCTGGACGGCAGAGGAGTTCGAGATCGCCGCCGGCGACCGCATCGCCTGCCCATCGCCGCTGGGCTTCGATCTCTCTACCTTCGACATCTTCAACATGGCTCTGTGCGGTGCGACCGTGGTGCTGGTTCCCGACAGCATTGCCTGGATGCCGCGCTTCCTGGTGCAGTTTGTGCGCGTGGCCCGCATCGCTTGCTGGTATTCGGTGCCTTCGATTCTGGCCGGCATGGTGCGTGAGGGGCGCATGGCGGCGCAGGATTATCCCGACCTGCGCCTGATCCTCTTTGCCGGCGAGGTCTTTCCCGCACCCGCCCTGGTTGCGTTGCAGGCCGCTGTGCCCCATGCCGTCATAGCCAATCTTTATGGACCCACCGAGACCAATGTGGTGACCTGGAGCCGCGTACCGGCCGGCTTCGACGGCGCTCAGCCGCTGCCCATCGGCCAGCCCTGCCCGTACGCCGCGGTGCGCATCGACGAGAGCAACGGGGAACTGCTGGCCGGCGGCGATTCCCTGATGCACGGCTACTGGAAGCGCCCCGATGAAACCGCGCGCCGCATGGTGACGCTCGACGGCATTCCCTATTACCGCACCGGCGACCGCGTTGCGCTCACGCCTCAGGGCGACCTTCTCTATCTTGGCCGTCTCGATCGTCAGGTCAAGCGGCGCGGCTTCCGCATCGAGCTTGGAGAAATCGAAGCCGCGCTTGTCACTCATGCGGATATACTGGAGGCGGCCGTGGTGGCTGTAGAAATCGAGCAGAAAGGGCTGCTCATTGCCGCCTTTGTGCGCCCCGGCGCGCCGGGCGTATTGACTGTGGCCGATGTGAAAACCCACTGCGGACGCCGTTTGCCGCCCTATATGCTGCCTGATCGCATCCTCTTTGTCGATGCCATCGCCAAGGGCAATCGCGGCAAGATCGATTACCTCGCCCTGCGCGAGATTGTGGAAGGACTTTAGCGTGGAGATCAAGAGCGAGATCAGGGCGTTTGTCGCCAGCCAGTACATGCCCGATGCCACTGTCGAGGCGGTCACCGACACCATGCCCCTGATTACCAGCGGCATCGTCGATTCCATCGGTATGTTGGGGCTGGTGGATTTTATCGAAGGCCGTTATGCCATCGAATTCATGCCCCGCGAGATCGATGTGCATACCCTGGATACGGTGGAGCGCATCGAGGCTCTGATTCGCGCCAAGCTCTCCGTTCGCGAGGCGGTACAAGAGCAGACTGTAATTCTGTAAGATAGTGCGGCGAAAGCTTGCCGATTTTTCCTGCCGGGTAAGATCACCGGACAGATCGAGGCCCCATGAAAGCACTGCTGGTTCAAAGTCCCGCAACCTCACCCTGGGTTCCGCGCCGCCAATGGGAGCCGCCCAGCGTGGCCATGGCGACGATTGCCGCGCAGATCGACAACCACGACGTGCGTGTGGCCGACATGGTGGTCTGGCGCAAGCAGGCGGCGTCGCGCTTCATGGAACTGCTGCGCACCTTCAAGCCGGATGTCGTGGGCTTTACCTCGATGACCTTCCAATACGACACCACCGCCGGCTTTGCCTATCTCACCAAGCAGTTCGATCCCAGCATCCGCACCGTGCTGGGCGGCTACCACGCCACGCTCTTCTCCGAGACCCTGGCCGCCGGTCAGGACGCGGGCTTGTGGGACTTCATGATGCGCGGCGAGGGCGACTTCGCTTTTGGCGAGATGCTCGACAGCATCCAGGCCGGCGGGCAGGGCATGGACCAGATCCTCGGCCTTTCCTATAAAGAGGACGGCGTCTTCCGCCACAACCCGCCGCGCCCGCTCGAAGACCTCAGCCGCATCCGCATTCCTGCCCGCGACAAGCGCATGGTCAAGGGCTTTCACATGTACTTCCGCCAGGCCGACGTCATCGAGACCTCGCGCGGCTGCCTGCACATGTGCAATTTTTGCAGCATCCGCGAGATGTACGGACGCTCCTTCCGCGTCTTCCCGCTGGACCGCGTGCTGGCCGACATCGAAGACGCCTACAGCCGCGGCGCGCGCCACATCTTCTGCACCGACGACAACATCACCCTCGACATGGAGCGCTTCGAGAAGTTGTGCGAGGGCGTGATTCAACTCAAGCTGAAGGATCTGATGTTCACCACGCAGGCCAGCCCCATCGGCTTCGCCAACCGCCCCGACATTGCCAAGAAGATGGTCAAGGCCGGCTTTGTCTCCATCTTTCTGGGCATCGAGAACGGCTCGCCAAAGAACCTGCGCACCATGCACAAGCCCAACACCCTCGACACCATTCGGCGCGGCGTCGAGGCCCTGCAGCAGGAAGGCATCATCGTCATCGCCGGCATCATCAACGGCCTGCCCGACGACGATCCCGAGAGCATGCGCGAAAATTATCAGTTCATCAAGAAGATGGGCATCACCAGCGTCATGGACCAGATCATGACGCCCTATCCCAAGACCCCGTTGCGCGGCGAGATGATCGATGCCGGGCGCGTGGCCAACCTCACCGACTTCCGCTGGTACGACGGCTACTTCAGCAACGTTCGCACCAGCCAGCTTACCCCCGCCGAGTTGAACTTCGTGCGCTGGAAGATTCGCCGCGAGATCATCGGCATGTGGCGCGCCACCCCCGGCGATTGGAAGTTTTTCAAGGGCTATACCTATTTCTGGGAGTTTTTCTTCCGCCATGTGGTCTGGGTCAACGAGCGGATGCTGGAGTTTCTCTTCGGCGTCGAGGGCCGCTACAAGCTGCAGATGCGCCACTTTCTGCAACTTAACGACTTCGGCATCGAGATCCCCGGTCGCAAGCGCATGGAGACCTACCATCCCCTCTACGGCAACGACGCCGATCCCTTTCAGGACACGCGCTGGAGCCTGCTCAAGCAGCGCCTGCCCTTCCCCTGGCGCAAACGCCTCGAGGTCTCCGCGCCGACCGAGCAGCCGGTTCACGAAGAGGTTTGAAGCACAAATGACGCAGGGCGGATTCCTCTTCGGAATTCGCCCTGAATGCTTGTTGGCCTATTTCTACCTGGCCTTTGTTTGTACCGCCGGTTGCACAGACGCTTCTATCGCTTTCCCTTTTCGCCCGTGACTTCCACCTTCAGCTTGAGTCCGATCTCCTTGAGCGTCTCGTTCAGATAGCCGCGCAGGCCCCAGTCGTTGCCGTAATAGGGACGGATGGGAATCATGCCGATCTCTGTATTGGTCTTAGGGTCGATGAAGTGGATGGCCAGGATCAGATGGTAGTTGTCGTAATCCACATGAACATCGGTGAACTTGATGTACAGGTCGCAATCCTTGGCGTTGACGTCGTCCTTGTTCTTGGCCGAGATCAGCGTCTTGCCGACCAGATCGCTGGCGATCAGGTTCGAGTTGAAGCTGGCGTTCAGCGAATCGATGACGTTAGTCCACTCGGCTTTGGTGCTGTAGCCGTGTGCGCCCCAATCGTCCGCGCCCAGGTCTACCCAGCCGATGAAGATCTTGTTCATGTTCTTCATGTCGACGGTGGTTTCCTTGTTGAGGAAGCGGGGAACGCTGTGCCGCCCGGCCATCATCGGCCTGGGGAGAGCCAAACAAAGCGATAACAACACTGCTGAAATGACAAAACGTTTCATGAAAAAGTTCCTTTCTGTCTTATTTGGATGAGTACCTTGAAGGACACAATAAAGAGTGCGTCCGACGGTCTTGAACCGAATCGTGTCATACCACTGAGCCTCCCCCAGGTCCCGGTTCTGGGACCTGGGAGAGCGTGAACCGAAAGTGCGCCATGACGCGGTAAGAAACCCAGGTTCTTGACCGCATCATGTAGTACCGCCGAGGGTGCCCCCGGTCTCGATTTCGAGACCGGGGAAAGTACAAGCTGAGATTCCGTTGCACGCGCTAAGAGAGATTTTCGCGTGTTGTCCCATGTTACTTCTTCTGCGGTGCACCGCCAATGAGGGATTGCAAGTCCCCACTGAGTTCATCCAATTCCTTGGTCAGACAGCCCTCCAGAGCGCAAAGCCGGCCGCGATACCTGCGGTTGGTTAAGGTCGCTAACTCCTTGTTGGTCTTGAGGTCGATAAGATGCGCGGTAGCATGGAGGATATAGGAGGAATCGAAGTTGGCATCGTCGATCTTGATGTAAAGGTCGTTGCCTTCGGTCTTTTCATCCTCTTTGCTCTTGGCGCCGGTAACGGTGCGTCCAGTCCCGAAAATCGATTGGCAATGTTGAACAAAGTCGGCGTTTGCCTTGTCGATGACCGCAACCCATTGATCTTTTGATTTGTACCCAAGGCTTCCATAGGCGCTGGGATTCAGATCGACCCACCCGATGAAGATCTTGTTCATGTTTGAAAAGTCGGTCGCGGGCGGGGGTGCTTTTTTGTTTTTTGCGCTGATCGATATGGGCAGCACAAGACAGGCGAGGAACAATACTGCGATGGTGACAAAACGTTTCATGAAAAGTCTCCTTTCGGTTGGCTAAATTGTGGTCCCACTACAGTTACTTCACAAGCAGAGATTGTCCATCATGTTAAAGCGCTCCGTTGCCCCCTGCAATCGCCGGCGCAGCTTCGATCTGGCGCAGCACTCCTCCGCTGAAAGTCAGCCGCACCGGGAAGCCGGTGGGAGTATCGGCTGGTTGCCCGGCTGCGACCGAGTCATCGCGATCCTGACGCGGAAGCCAGATCTCTGTCTTGATTCCATTCTCTTCGCTCGCCGTCTTCTTGAGCGGAGCGCCGACCACGCTGAATGCCTGTTCCATGGTCATGCCGGGGATCACTTTGCGGGCGGCGATGGCAGTGCGAATCTCGGCCGGCCACTCCGGATGCTCATCCTGCAGCGGCGCCTTGGAGAAGGTGCGGTTAAAGGCTTTGGTGAAGTCGTCGAGATTCTTGATGTGAACAAAATCGATGAGCAACTCATAGGCATCGGGAGCCATGCCTTCCATCCACACCTGCACCGTGTCGTCTGGGGCGTCTTTGAAAAGCAGCTTGCCGTAGCGCACTGGGTCGTTGGGCGAAAGGCCCCAGAAGACGCGGTCGCGCTTGTGATCCGGCGCCAGAGCTAACTTGCGCTCGACGCTGGCGCCATCGGGCGAGACCTCCAAAACGGATTCCAGATGGTGTATCGCCGCGGCGATGCCGAAGCGGCCCGCCCGTCCATAGCGGCAGGGAACGTCGAGGCGCAGGTAAAGGGTTCCGGCGATCATGCTCTTCGCCTTGACGCGATCCGCTCCGGTCAACTGCGCGCGAAGAATCAGCGGTGCGCACAGCAGAAGCGCCCACAAGACTCCTCTGCGCCAATGCAAACAGCTTCCAATCATGATGGCCAGCCTCCCATTGCAGATTCATAAAGCGACGAACAACCGCGAATTTACAGAGCCCGCGGAGAGCCCAGGTGAATCGCGCCAAATTATAGCATCGCGGGTTCTGGCGCAAGTGTGACAAGAATAGAGATCTGAATAAACCGCCGATGACTGAAGAACAAGAGCGATAAATGGCAGAATGGCGGCTGGTGGTCAAACTTGCTTTCGGTTAAAAAGCAGGACACCCCACTTAACCTGCGGTTTTATCTCAGGAAAAGTGGGGCGTTCTGGGCAGATAGCCGGTTCAAGACGGGACGACCAATCTACTTCGTGATCGGGTCGAGGGAGACCATCTCCGGCATTTTGACCTTTTTGGCGTCGCTTGGCTTGAGCTTCCCCAGCTCGCTCAGAGCCGTCGGCGCGTCGGTCTTCAAAATATCGAGGGTGTTGACCCAGGCCGAGGCGAATTCAAAATTGATATACGTTGTGGACCCCGGTGCTAGGTCCAAGTCTTCGGTCTGGCTACCCATTTTTCCAACCTTGATGGAACCAATCAGGTGCTTTCCCGGCGAAAGATTGAGAGTCAGGTAATGTCCGTGCTCCAAATCGGCGACTTTTTTGCCGTCAAGGTAGATGGGCGGTACAACGTTCGAGTGGTTAACGGAGTGCTTGCGATAGACAACCACGTGAGCTAGCGCGTCTTCGGCTACTCCCGGGGCTGCCGCCGGAGAAATCTCCGATCCTTTGACCCTCGTCATGGTCAATCCAGTCTTCTCTGAACCGGGCTGAAGGATTCCCTTGGAGTAACTTCCCGTGAGGGCTTCCAAATCGTTGAGCGTAACTTCCGCGGTATAGGTCAGTGTTCCCTGGTAGGAAAATGCGATGTAGACCGATTTGTGGCTCACCACTCCCTGGACTTCCCAGTTATCGGCCGTGCCGGTAACTTCACGGGAACCCTTGGCTTGATGAAAAAGGACCTTTCCCCATTCGTTTGAGTCCCATAGGCCGTCGACATTGATCTCCGCCGGATCGGAGTGTAAGGCCAGCCAGGCTTTCGGATCCATGCCTTTGTCCTTTGCCTGCATCCCCGCGGGTGCGCAAAGAACAAAAACGGCAACCATCGCAACAAGACAGAACAATCTTTTTGAATTCACAGGTCGCTCCAATCGGATTAGGCAAGTTGTGGATGTCAGGGGAGCAGTCGAGTGATACCATGTCTCTTCTGGCCCAAGCTTCGATTCGATTGCAAAACGATACAAAACTAATATAGAGTTTGGAGGTTTTTTGTGGTCGCCCTGAGCCGGTACCGGTGGTTCATACAGTTTTTTCGGACCTTTTAAGCGCATAGATTATTCAGTTAACGGTCGTGGCGGTGGGAATGCGAAAATAGGTTTCATCGATTGACTAAACAGGAGCAAAGCTACAACTCGCAGATGCATAGACTTGGCGATCATCCTTCGCGCCTTGGCGCGATCCGCTCCGGTCAACTGCGCGCGCAGAGTCAGCGGCGCACAGAGAAGAAGCGTCCACAAGACCCCCCTCCGCCAATGCAAACAGCTTCCAATCATGACGGCCAGCCTCCCAATATCGATTCATGAATCAATGGATGATGCCGGAAATATAAAACACTTCGGGAGCCATTTCGAGCTTCGCCGCATTGTAGCATCGAAAGCATTCAAGCAGGTGTGACGGTTTGAAGGAATTGCGGAAGCACTTTTTGGGATCGAGGCGTAGCTCCCTGCCGTTAAGCGGTGGGGGCAGGGATGCCCCTGAAGAACAGGGCCATGGAGGATTCTGGCGAACGCTCCTTTTTAGACTCCGCTCCCGCCGGCTGCAAGTATTTGTGCGGGAATCGCGGTGAGAAGCAGGTAAGAATCCAGCCAGGATTGTGCGGACCTTTTTCTATGCCCGGTAGGAAGGGTACTATTTCTTCATCAAATGCAGAGATTTACCCTTCGTATTATCTTTCATGACCCCATTCGCGTAACTTCCATCAAGACTCGCCTTACCGTCGCCAGTAAGCACCGCGGAATAGACGACCCCGCCGCGCCCGGAGAAAAGCAAAAAGAGTTGTTTGCCGCTGACCACTCCCGTGATCTCCCAGCCGTCGCTGTTTCCGGTAACCTCCCTACCATCCTTGGCCTGATTCAAAACCATCTCACCCCAGTTCTTGGAATACCAAATGCCATCGACGTTCATCAGAGCGGGGTTTGCGTGAGCGTCGAGCCACTTCTTGCCCCGTACATCGAGGAAATTCCTTGCGTTGATACTGGGCGCGAGGACAAAGAGTGCGAGGATGGCCAGAAACGAGCAAAGTAGTTTTTTCATCTTCATTATCCAGATCGTTTACAAAGCAAATTGAAAGCCTGTTTCAGTTTCATGGAATTATAGCGCCGAGGGGTTTTCATGACCAGCAAAAAAGGGAAGAGACTGGAAAGTTACTGTAAAAATTCTCAATACGATATGCTCTCAGAGCAATCCGCCGTCGACGGCGATGACCTGGGCGGTGATGTAACTGGCCGCGGGCGAGGCCAAAAAGGCGACCAGCGCGGCGATCTCCTCCGGCCTGCCGAAGCGGCCCAGGGGGATTTCGGCGAGCAGGCGCTTTTCTTCCTTCTCGATGTATTTAGCCGACATGGGACTGGGCACCACGCCAGGGCAGACGGCGTTAACGCGAATGTTGAAGCGGCCCGCCTCGCGCGCCAGCGCCTTGGTAAAGGCGATCATGCCGCCCTTGGACGCGGCGTAGTTGCACTGCCCGGCCTGGCCGCGCACGCCGCTGGGCGAGACGATGTTACAGATGCTGCCCCCGCCGCGGCGCATCATTCCCAGCATGGCCAACCGCGAACAGATATAGGTAGAGCGAAGGTTGGTGTCGATCACCTCGTCCCATTGCGCCTCGGACATGAAGGCCAGCAGCACATCGCGATTGATGCCGGCATTGTTGACCAGGCAATCGACCGGCCCCAACTGCTCCTCGATCTGCTGAAAGAGTGCGGCGGCATTGGGTTGTTGAGCGAGGTCGGCAGTGAAGACCTGCGCCTCTCCACCAGCAGCAACGATGCTCTCGACGACACGCTGGGCAGCTTCCCGGCCATGATGGTAGTGCACGGCCACGCGCCAGCCCGCGGCTGCCAGAGCCTGCGCCATGGCCGCGCCCAGAGTGCCGGATGCGCCGGTCACCAGCGCCGTTCTCTTGTCTGTGCTCATTGATCCGGTCATCGATTAAAAGGGTTTGAAGACCATGATGTTCAAGCCCACGCGCGAGTTATAGCGGGCGATGTTGCCGTCCAGAGCGTAGGAGACGGTGCCTTGCACCAGTGTGCCTTTGGGCCCGGCGGTGTTGAAGTTCGCCTCTACGCCGTCGAACTTCTTGAAGTGGCTGGTCTCGTCCAGATTGCGCGCCCGTGCATAGCTGTAAAGCCCCTCGAACTTCATCAGGTCCATCACGTTGAAGCCGTAGTGGACGTTGGCCATGGCGATCGCGTCAAAGGAGTCGGTGCCGCCGGGAATGCCGTGAATCCTCGGGCTGGAGAAGAAGGAAGGGAAGTAGCGCGAGAAGCGGTCCAGTTGATCGCCGCCAAAGTAGGCCATCTCCCATCCGCCCTTGGTGAACTTGCGAATGTAGTAATCCTTGTTGAGGTCGGCGTCGTATAAGGTGTAGGCGCTCTCTACGGGCGCCGTAGAGCCCTTGTAGCCAAAGCCGCGCCAGTTCAGGCGCTGACCGCGGGTTCCGTCGGCGGTGAAGATATAACCCTTATCGGTGAGGCGAAGCTGCACGCCTGGCAGCAGTGCCACGCCGTTGCGCGGCGGCTCGAAGGTTTTGTCGGTGTCGCTGGTGCGGCGATAGAGGTCATAGGCCACATAAGTGAAGGCAGTCACGCTGAAGTGGTTGGTGGCCTGCCAACTGGCGCGTCCGCCCACGGTCTGCTCCCAGGCCCAGATATCGACCGCCGTATTCTCCACATTACCGTTGTAGACGCGGTTCTCACCAGGCAGCGCGGAGAGCGCCAGGTCGGCGCTCAGACGATAGCTTTTTCCGTACTGCTTGGAGAGATTGTTGGCCATGATGGGCCCGGCAAAAAACGTCGAGAGTTGCGCGCCGCTGTGGCGGAAATCGAAATCGGCCATGCTGACGCCGGCAAAGGGGATGGGGAAGTCAAAGGTCCCCGCGTACATGACGCCGCCCACCAGAGAAACGATGCGCTTCTGGCCGGTCTCTTGCAAGACGCGCTCGCCGTTCTTGAGCTTCAACTGGCGCAGCCCCTGGTCGGTATCGCGATACATGGGCGCATCGGAGCGGTGCGCGGCATCGAGATCCTGCTCCAGATGAGGCGTGTTGAGAGCGTAGTCGGAGAACTGCATGGTGCGCTGCAACTGGAAGTCGCGCCCCGCGGCGTTCAGCGTCTGCTGGGCAGTGACGGAGCGCGGCAGGTTGTACGAATTCCCCTGGCTGTCGTTGACCAACGCGTAGTTCTGCGTCTCTACGTTGACCAGGATATTGCTGTGGGCGGCGCGCTGGCTCAGTGTCTGGCGCACCTCGCGGAAGCTGACTCCATCGATCCAGATCTTGCCGCTGTAGAGATTCTCTTCGGCGGCCTTGGGCTCCACGCCCACCACATAGCACTGCGCGCCATCGATCTGCTCAACACCCAGCAGCTTGTAGGTGTAGCGCTCGTTCAGGGTCAACTCCAGCGGCTGGGTCAGCACCTTCTCCGGCTCCAGTTGCGGCAGCGGAAACTCATGCTTGTTGCTGAACTTCACGCCGTTGACATAGAACTCGGTCTGCTCCATCTCCATCTTGCCGCCGCGCGCATAGAACTGCTTGAGGCGCATGGAGATGTCGAAGGCCTGGGCCACGTTGGTGCTCTCGAAGTGCAAGGTCATGAAGCTGTTGGCCTGGTAGTTCTCCAGGCGCTTCTTCTGCGCCTCGCGATACTGCTGCCAGCGGGCGATGATCTCTTCCACGCTGAGCTCGACGCCGCCCTTGACTTCCACTTGATTGAAGACCGTGGTCTCGCTGCTTGCCTTCTTGTGCAGCGTGGCCAATACGAAGGGCGCGCCGCAGGCGCAGGTCGCGGTGATTCCCGTTTCGCTCTTGACCGGCTCGCTGGCCGCAATGCGGCTGCCGGTTGCGGCGTCAAACCATTGCAGTTCGTATTGCGCCTTGGTGGTCCCTTGCAAAACCACTGTCTTGGGATGGGCGGGAAGCGCCGAGAGCGGCGCCAGCAGCACCAGATCGCCCATTTGGCCGCTGCCGAACCAGACTGCGTCTTCGTTCCTAACGCCGTCGACGGTCACCGCGAAGGGAAGCGCTTTGGCTTCCATGCGCAGCAGGTTGGCGGGCAGTGCATGGGCTAGAAATGTGTTGGTCGCGCAGAGTTGGTTGGCCGCGCTTGCATCCTTGGGAGTCGACCAGAGCATCTCCACCGTGGAACCGGAGGCCGCCAGCGCCGCATGTAAATACGAGTCCGCGCCATCGTCGAGCTTCAGCAGCAGGGGCTTATTGAGGGCGTGCGCGGCGATCCAATCGGCATCGGCGCGCCACCCGGCAGAGCCGCTTGTGCCCAGCAGGTCGGCATAGAGGGCCAGGCGCTTGACGGTGTCGCCATTGGCGGCAATAAATCCCGGCGGGAAGACAATAGCGACGCGCAAGGCGGGATTGGCGGATTTGGCTCCAACCGCCAACCGCAGCAAGGCAAAGACAAACAGGTCGGAGGCAGCGCGGGGCACACCGGGCTCAATCACAATGCCGCGCACGGTCGGAGCGGCGAGGGGTGCTTGCTTGAGAAAGCCGTCGACCTGCTCGGTAATCTGCTTCTCTGTCTCCTTGCCGCTGAACGACTCGGGAAAAACAGTGACATCGAGCCAAACCTGCGCATTTGCCGGCAGGCCGGCTACAGCCTGCGACTGTTCCGTGAAGCGAGGGCCGGTCTGCGCGCCGAACTGCAGGGCAACCGAGGGCAGCACCAGAGGCGTCTCTTCGCCGCATTGGTTTGCCGCCTGCAGGCCGGCTTGCAGGCTTTGGTTCGCGCCCGCCATTGGTATGGAGACAGCGGCCCTGGGCAGCCCGGTTTGCGCAGTGGCTAACGCCGCAACGCAAGCAAGCATAAACACAGGAAGAAGCGGCGTGCCCGATTTTCTCGAAGACGCTCGTGCTGCCGAGAGAAACAACGGATCGATCATCATGTGTGGGGACCACCATCCCTTGAGGCTGTTGAACAGCGGGAACGGCTACAAAAGACCGGGCAAATGCGGAGAATGCAAAAACCGCGCTATTGCTCAGTCGGCTTGCGCAACAAGGCCATTGGGCAACGAAGCCTTGGGGGTAATGCGCGTCAACTCTTCGCTCTCGCGCAACCGGGCTCCGGCGTTGTAACTGCAAAACGGGATCAGACTGCCATCCGTAGCGACGTACTGGATGATGCAACGCCGCAGCCGCCGCATATTGTAGCTATGCGCATCCATGAAGTGCATGCCGGCGACAAAGATGCCGTTGAAGCCGCGCTGATCCCAGCCAGCGGAACGGCCCTCCTGCTTGTCTTCCCACGCATCCAGACTGTGCAGCAGGCGCTGAAAGGTCAGGCCGGGAGGCGTCTTGCCTAGATTCAGGCATTTCGATAACTGGCCGAACTGGCGAATCTTGGAGATCTGCCGCGCGATCATGCCCTGCTCGGCAAATGGCTTGACCTCGGCCATGCCGCGCAAAAAACGATCCAGATCGAAGAAACTGCTCAGACAGTGGGGCTTGTTGTTGTCGTCTACATAGAAAAAAGTGCCAATGGAGCAATGCGCATCGCTGAGCGGCGGATGGGCCTTCTCGTTGCGCACACGCTCGATGGCGCGGCTCAGCAGAGAGATGGAGTTGAGCGGGAACCAATCGTCGGGAAAGCGCGTCAGGCCGGTTTGTTCGCCAAACATGCGCGCCATGGCGGCCAGGTTGAAGGGCTCGGTGACGTTCCGGGTGACCGCGATGCGGCCCACATCGGCGGCCGGCTGAATGCTGATGCCGGTGACAAACTTGCTGTGCTCCAGGGCGAACTGGAAGATGGGTCCCAACTGGTCGGCGTTGACCGAACTCATGATGGTGGGCACCAGCACCAGGCGCATATTGGTCTGCTCGATGCTGCGCACGGCGGCGATCTTCTTGTCCAGCAACTTCTGTCCGCGCATCTTGAGATAGACGTCGTCGTTCATGCCGTCGAACTGCAAATAGAGCGTGTGCAGGCCCGACTCCTCGCAAAGTTTGGCATAGTCGGGATCGGCGAAGCGGCTGCCGTTGGTAGCCACCTGAAGGTGGGTGAACCCCATATCGCGGGCGGTGCGCAGAATCTTGGGGAACTCGGGATGCAGGGTCGGCTCGCCGCCGGAGAACTGCACGCTGCGGCAGGGCACGGGGCGATCGAGCAGCGCCTGCAGCATCTTGACGATGACCGGCATCTCCAGCACGTAGTGGCTGTCTTCGCTCTTGGCTTCGGCAAAGCAGACCGGGCAGCGGAAGTTACAGCGGTTGGTGATGTCGATGACCGCCAGACAGGGCTCATTCTGGCTGCCCATATCCTGAGCGCAACAACCGGTCGCCGGCAGAACTGGGGCATTGACCGACTCGGGAAAAACCAGCCGGTTCCACTCGTCCAAGCGGCGATAGAGCGACGTATCGGAGAAGATCAGATCGTCGCTGGGACTATGACAGGGGCACTCCGAGCGCTGGTAGACCTTGCCGTCGCGGTCAAATACGGTCGAATTGGATGGTTTTCCGCAACGCGGGCACAGCGAGGCGACCGTGTCGATCACAGTTTCGCCGACGAACGTTTTCAACATGGCGTCTTCCATCTCGAAGTCTAAATTCATAGCGAGTATACACGATGACCTGTGAAGCGAGACATGCAAAACCCATCCTCTGCTTATACTCAAGGCATTTCACGGGTTCGGAGTGATTCAGTCGAGCCTGAAAAAGAAGACTTAACCGATAAGTCTCCCCTCCCCAGCCAAACAACGGGCCAGTTGCCGGTTTGAAGCTCTTTGCCCGGTGCGGGGGCCCTTGGGTTATCCGGTCAAAAGTTGGTGAAATGAACCCAAGCGATGGCGGTTTGCTGTCAAGGTTCGTAGGCAACAAAAGTGCTTTGCTGGGAGCATAAGCTGACCAAGAAACGGGCACGGCCGCCGCTTCCTTCGGGCGGCATCGACCATACGACCGTGCCAGCTAAATATGCAGGATCAAAAACTCCGTAAACTATAGGCCGGTAGTGCCCGCGATTACTCCGTAGAGCGCCGCGTGACCCCGATCGCCGACAAGGTTCCTCCAATTGCGATCCAGGCAACCCCGGTCCACTTCCAATCGACAGAGACGCAGGTCGACCCGGCGCTGCAGTTGGTGCTGTTGTTGTTGCTCATCCCATAGGCCATCATGGCGCCGCCGGCGGCCATCACGGGAACGCCGATGAAGGTCATGATTTTTCCGCCTTTGGTCCAATGACGGTGTTTGGCGGCTTGCCCCGACGGGGCGGCCTGACCGTCCGTGAGCGCGTGGGCATCGGCCAGACTCGGTTGCACTCCCGTCATGTGCGCCAGCGACTTGAAGGGAATGGGATCTTGGGCTGCGCAAGGCAGCGTGGCAATGGTCAGCGCCATCATTAAAAGGATGGCCCAAATACGTTGCATGAGTTTCTCCTTTCGTGTGAAAAAACAGGTTGAAGAGTTGATTGTCGTGGGGATGGAATCGAAAAACGCAAGGAATTTTACAGACAAGAAAATTTATTGTCAAGCGTTTTATCGATGGGGCGGGGCAATCGCATGAATCGGAATGGATGAGATTGGCTCCGATTGATATCGCGCCGTAGGCGCAATGGTTGTTAGCCCCGCGCTTCAGCGTGGGGAAACGGGCCAGAAAGATCGGGTTAGCCCCGTAGGGGCGGCGCAAAACGGCGATTTTGTCCTCGGAATTATGTGCATTCGACTGCTCCGATCGATGGGTGGCGCGGCAGGAAGAGTGCCCAGCGGCCTATCGCTTCTCTCCAGTCAGAAGCACGGCCGGAATCACCCACAGGCCGCCCACCAGAGTCAGCGCAACGCCCACGCATGTAACCAGCCCCATTTCGGCCAGAGGCGGAAAGGTAGCCGCCAGCAGCGCGCCAAAGCCGATCATGGTGGTCAGGTTGGACTGAATCAGCGCCGCTCCCGAGGCCTTGGCCACAGTCAGGATGCTATTGCTTTCGTCTTCCAGGTAACGCCGCACCAAATGGATTCCGTTGTCGATGCCGATGCCGATAATGAGCGGAATCGCAGTTACCGCCATAAAGCTGAAAGGATGGCCGAAGATACGCAGCAAGCCAAAGGTGACGACAATGGCAAAGACAATGGGCATCAGCACCAGCAGTGTTATGCGAAGTTTGCGAAAAGTAAGATAGACAATCGTTACAATGGCCAGCGCGGTCCACAGCAGGGCCTTGCGGCTATCGCGCAGAACCTGGCTCTGCAAATCGCGATTGATCTTGTCGAAAGAAAACTCGACGAAAGGCCCGTACTGCCTGCGCCAAGAGTCAAGTACGCCCTGGGGAACGGCCTCGTGCGCACTTACTCCCGTGGGGTAGAAGGCGATGGCGGCCACATAACTCTCCGCACCGATCTTGCGCAGGCTGTTATCGAGCAGGCCGGCGGGCAGATAGGGCGATGCGGATTCCAGTGTTACTGGCGCGGGGTTCTCCGCCAGCTTGCGCAGTTGGGCAAGATAAGGTCGATAAGGCTCGGGACGCAGGCCGTTCTCGCGCAGAGCGTCTTCCAAAGCGTGCGCCGAGGCCCGCAGATCGACCGCATTCAATGCCGCCGCCCGCTGCCGTTGTGTGTCGAGAGAAGGCAGCAGTTGCGTAGGCGAAAAGATCGATTTCACCGAACCTTTTTGGCGGTAGATGTCCAAGCCTGCGGTCAGCGCCTCGGCGCGGCTCAGCACCTCTTGCTGATTGCCGGCAATCAGCAGCAGGGTCGGGCTGCCCTCGATGCCGAACTTGGCCGAAAGCAGGTTCTGCGCGGCCACGGCGGGGCTGTCGGCGCCGCCCATCACGGCAAAGCTGCCTCCCATGTGGATGGTCGGCAACAGCGCTAGAGAGAGCACAAAGAGGCTGGTCGCGCCGCCTACCACCCAGCGGGCATGGCGGCCCACAAAGTCCAGCGAGATGCGGGCAATCGCGGGCAGAAAGCGGAAGGTGATTCCCCGCGGGGCAAAGGGGCGGATGTGGAGATTCCACAACTGCATCAGCGCGGGCACGGTGAGCAGGGTGTGGATCATCATCATGAACATGCCCACGGTGAGGATGAATCCAAACTCCGCCAGCGCCTTGAAGCTCGAGGTAGCCAGCGCCGCCGTGGCCGAGGCCGCGGTCAGAATACAGAGCACGATGCTCACCCCGGTGGTCTCGAAGGTGCGCAGCATGGCGGCGTTGAAGTTGCCGCCCGCGGCCCACTCCTGCGGCGAGCGATTGAAGAAATGCACCACCTGATCGTCGCCCAGGCCGGCCAGAATGGCGATGAACGAAAGGCTGATCAGATTCACTTCACCGGGATAAAAGCTGGCGATTCCGGTGGTCCACAAGATGCCCAGCCCGGCAGGCAGCAGCGACAGAAGCAGCAACTGCACGCTGGGATAGACCAGCAGACAGAGCAGCAGGCTGCAAACGATCGAGACCAGCGAGACGCGGCGAATGTTGCGCTCCACAAACAGGTGGTCCTGTTCGGCGTAGACATACGCGCCGGCGGGCGTGGCGCTGAGGCCTGCGGCGTGCGCATCGGGATCGGATTGCGCGCTCTGAATGTGGGCGCGGGTCCATTGCATGATCTGCTCGGCGTACTTGTAGTCCACGGCCGACTCGCGCGGCTCGGCGATAATCAGCAGCGCCTGATGATCGCGGCTGAAGAAGCGGTTCCCCGAGCCCCAGGCAAGATCGAAGTTGCTGAATTGCGAAAAGCCGTCGCCCTGACCCGCGCTCCCGTTGATCGCACTCATCAGTCCCAGCGGATCGGCGACAAAGTAGTCCGCCCCCAGAGTGGAAAAGGGCGTCACCAACTCAGTGGCCGCGCGGCGGACGTTCTGGTGAATCTGCTGCGGGTCGAGGCGCTGCACGAGCGCCTGGCGTTGACTGGGAGTTGCGTAGGATGGAAAGTGCCAAGTGAAGAGGCGCACCAGGTTGAGCAGTTCTTCCTCTTGCAATCCGCAGCGCGCCTCTTTGAAGAGGCCGCTCGAAGACATCTCGGCGGTGAGGCGGTCGGCCATCGCTTCCATGGCTTCGCTGCTCTCGGCTTCACCGCGCGGCGCTTGGACCAGGATGAAGAGCTGGTTGCCGTAGCCCAGTTCCTTGCCGATCTCGGTGGCCGCTTGCCACTGCGGGTCGTGCGAGCCGAAGAGGTCGGTGAGTTCGGTGCCGGTGCGCAGGCGATGCAGATTGGCATAGAAGAAGATGGTCAGCGCCAGCGAGAGCCCCGCCACCAATCCCGGATGGCCAAGGACCATGCCTCCCAACCGGCGCATGAAGCGGGCCATCATGATGCGATCTCCACACAGGAAGTGCTCGCAAGAGACGAAGTGCTTTCAGCAGCAGGACGCCGCGCGAAGAAGAGAATGTGCGCCAGCGGCAGGCGATTGCGGAAGCGCCGCGACTCGACCATCATGCCCGCTTCGATCAGCGCGTTGCGGTACTGTTCTGCTTGCAAAATCGTCGGCCCGGCGCCAACATGCTCGGCGGTGAAGAGCAGCCGGTCCAGGCCCAATGTGAGCAGTGTGCGCAGCCCGCGTTCGCGATCATGCACGCGGAAGATGAGCCGGCCGCCGGGCTCCAGCGCTGCGCAACAGCGCTTCAGCAGCGCCAACTGCTCCTCTGCTGAAAGGTATTGCAGCACATCGAGAATAAGAATCAGGCTTGCCTCGGGAAGAGGAAAGCTGCGCACGTCTTCGACCACCGGATCGGCGTTGAAGGAGCGCAGTGCGGCCTTGGCCACATCGATGCGGTGGCCGCTCAGATCGCAGCCCACCAGGCGGCGTTCCGGGTGATGGACGGCAGTAAAGCAGAGCGTGTTGCCGTAGCCGCAGCCCAGGTCCACCACTGTTCCCGTTCCCAGATCTTCAGCGGCCAACAGCGAGAAGATGCGGTCCAGGCGCATCTTCCAGCGTACGAAGCCGCGGTCGTAGCCGGCGCTCGAGGCAAAGGTCCGGTTGACGAAGCGAATGCGCTGGCGCATTTTGCGCTGCGAGGGCGCGGTCCAATACACAATGATCGCCGTGAGCAGGGCCGCCGCGCCGCCCACCAGCAGGCCCAGCAGCAGGCTGCCCAGAACCCAGTTCAGAAGCTGCTCCTTCACGTAGCTGCTGCTGAGCAACTGCGCGCCGCTGAGCGGGGGCAGATGCCAGGGATGCAAAGAGCCGGTGCGCAGAAAGCCACCCAACTCCACCGATCCGATCACCAGCAAGGGCTGCAACAGAGGGTTGTTGATGAAGGTGCTGGCCAGCGTCAGCGGCTTGTTCAAGCGCAACAGAAAGGCCACGCCGATGGCCGCCAGGGTTTGCAGGCCATAGATAGGCACAATGCCGATGAAGACTCCCCAGAAGACCGCAGCCGCCGCCGGAGCGGGATCGAGCCGCTCGGTCAGCAGCGTAGTGGCGAGTTTGCGGAGCGTGGCGTTCAATCCTTGCAGCACGGTTTAATCCTTCTTCTGAAGATCTCTGGCATTACCGCCCCGATACCACCGCCAGCTCGCCGCCGGCCACTTTTTCTCCGTCGGCGGTGATGGACCCTTCAACGATGGCCATGGTTCCCGCCTGGGTCAGCTTGATGGTCTCGATGCGCAGGGGCGTGCCGGGGACGACGGGCTTGTAAAAGCGAAAGCGATTGACCGCACCCAGCAGCGCCCCGCCGATGCTCTCGCCGGCCGTTGCAGAGCCCATCATTACCGCTGCCGTCTGCGCCACCGCCTCGATCATCAACACCCCCGGCAGCGTAGGGCGGCCGGGAAAATGTCCCGCAAAGAGCGGGTTTTCAGCATCCACGGTGAGCCATGCGACGCAGCGCTGGCCGGGCTCCAACTTCTCCACGCGGTCGATCCACAAAAAGGGTGCGCGATGAGGAATGATCTTCTCGATTTCGTTGCGGCCCATCACTTTGGCTTGGCTCATTTTGGCTTGATGACCTCGAAGGTATCCGCGGGCAGCTTGGCGTTGAGGGTGGTGAAGTCGATTGCGAAGACGCTGGTTACGCCGCTCTTGCCGTCCACTTCCAGCGAGCGGGGCTGAAAGTCGCGCTTGTCGAGCTTCACCGTCAGCGAGTTCAACCGGCGTTTGAAGGCCTCGCCGCGGGGAACGAAATGCATCTCGTACTGATGCGCGTTCTCTTGCACCGTAATGGTGAAGTTCTTCTTCAATCCGGCCAGGGAGCCTTCGCGGCTGAAGGCCGATTGGGCGCGGCGAACGCCGCTGCCGATCTCCAGCACCTGGGTGTTGCCGTCGCCGCCGGTCACGTTCAGATAGTCGGTGTTGAAGCGGATGCGCAGTGCGTTGGGGGCAGCATACTCCAGCGTGAAGCGCGTCATGCCCTCGGCGCAAAACTTGCCGCGCAGCACCATGGGCTTGAGCATCAACTTCGAGGTGCGCGTCTCAACCACCGTGCCGCAGCCGGTGGTGAACTTGCCTTGCGCCTGCTGCACGCCGTCCCAGATGCGCGTCAACAGGTCGGCGGATTGCGCCGTCACAAATGGCGGCAACAGCAACACGGCAAGCAGGCAGAAGAAGCAGCGGCGCAGGCTCATCTCAGGCTCCCAGAAAGCGAAACGCCAGCGACCAAAGGCAGATGTGCACGGTGTCGCGCACCGGCTTCATCTTCGATCGCGCCTGGCCGTTGTCGTAGACCATGTGGATGGGAGCGTGGGCAATGGTGCAGCCCGCCCGGCCCATCTTGATGAGCACTTCCATCTCGAACTCGTAGCGGCGGCTGCGCAGCTTGGTGCGGGCCAGACTGGCCAGGCGAAAGAGACGGAAGCCGCTCTGGCTGTCGTGAATGGGCTGGCCCACCAGTGCCGAAGCCCAGCGGCTGCCAATGGTATTCGAATAGTAGCGTGCGCGCGGCATCAGAGCGCGGTCGAAAGGGCGAGCGCCAATGACCAGATCGGCCTCTGTTTCCGCGGCCACGCGCAGCAGCGCTGGAATATCTTCAGGCAGGTGCTGGCCGTCGCCGTCGAGGGTGATGGCGTGGGTAAAATTCTCTGCCTGTGCATGCGCAAAGCCCAAGTGCAGAGCCGTCGCCTTGCCGCGATTGAGGGGCGCTTCGATGCAGAATGCGCCCGCCTGGCGCGCTACTTCCGCTGTGCCGTCGCTGGAGCCGTCGTCGATGACAATCACCGCGTCGACGTAGGACCGCGCCCCCTCGACCACCCTGCCGATATGCGAGGCTTCATTGAATGCGGGAATCAGTGCGCATGTTTTCATAGATCGGTATCGCGGACCGCTTCGCGGGAGCCGGCAAGCACAAACTCGAAGCCGCGCTCGCGCAGCGTATCGATAATTCCTGGCAAGACCTCCAGCAAGACCTTCGTGCCGCGTGGCAGACGATCGTGCAACAGGAGGATGTCCCGGTTGGCAACTTTGCTCAAAATGCGTTTGGTAAGAAAAGCGGAATCGTGGATCATCGTATCACAGCTGCGAATGCGCCAGGAGACGTACTCCAGCCCCGCGCGGCTTAGCGCCTGACGCAGCAAGGGGTGGCGCAATCCGACCGGCGAGCGGAAGTAGCGAGTGCGTACGCCGCAGATGCGGTCGATGCAGGCGGCGTTCCGCTCGATCTCGGCGCGCAGGCGGCGGGGAGTAAGAAAGCAGAAGAGCGGCGGATGCGACCAGGTGTGGTTGGCGATCAGGTGGCCTTCATTCCAGGCCCGGCGCACGATCTCCTCATGCTGCTGGGCGCGCTGGCCCACCACGAAAAAGGTCGCTTTCACATTCTTTTCATGCAGCAGGTCGAGCAAGCGGGGCGTATCCACCGGGTCCGGGCCGTCGTCGAAGGTCAGGGCCACGCAGCGGTCCCCCTCCACCTGCGAGCGGTTGGCCACCAGCCAGTTGTTGCGGGGATGAAACAAGAGATAAAGCATGGCTGCCGTGCCCAGCGCATAGAGCGCGACCGCCAGCAGCAGCCGCTCGAGAGAAAAAGGATGGAGCAGCGCCAGCGTGGCGTTGGTGGCACAAAACAGGAGAAAGAAGAGCGCCGAGCGCGCCATGTCGATCCTTCCGCAACGGCAAATAAGTGGGCGGCAACCGGGTTTCATTCTAGCATCGGCTCCGCGCGGCAAGGAACCGGCGCGCAACAGGCGGCCTACAGGAGATAATTCCGCTGGATCGCGCTTTACGCGGCTGGCGTGAGCCTTTAACATATCCTGGAGCCGTTCAATCCTCCTTTCTTGGTCTCCCAGCCGAGAATACAGAGTGCACTTACATTGAGAGTCCTGCTTGTCAAACCGCGTCATCTAGCCGCCCACTTCGGTCTGGCTCCGTTCTTTCGCACCGAGCCATTGGGGCTGGAGTATATCTCCGCGGCGCTGACCGCGCGCGGCCATCAAGTGCGCATCGTCGATATGTGCTTTGAGCGCCGCAGCCTGAAGAGCATCGTGCGCTCCTTTCGACCGCGGCTGGTGGGCATCTCCTGCCTGCACATTCTCGATGTCGAGGCCACCTTGACCCATGTGCAGGAGGTCAAGCGCGCCGATGCCTCCATCTTTGTGACCGTCGGCGGCCACTCCATCGCTTCCTACCCGCAGGCCATCGAGCAGGCTACCGGCATCGACGCCATCTGCCTGGGCGAGGGCGAGAGCAATATGACCGCCCTCTGCGAGGCGTTGGAGCACGGACTGCCGCTCGATAAGGTTCCTTCGCTGATGCTGCCCAATGGTGACGCAGGTTTCACCTCCACAGGCGTGGCCCATGAGTGGCTGCAGATGGAGCACGTCCATCCTCCCGATCGCGCCGCCATCGAGAAGTATCGCAAGCATTATGTCTGCCTCAATTACATGCCGTTGTGGACCATGGAAACCACCCGCGGCTGCCGCCATCGTTGCAAGTTCTGTTCGGTGTGGCAGTTTTACAAGGGAACCTGCCGCTATCACTCCGCCGCCAATGTCTGCGCGGATTTCCAGAGCATCGGCAAGAACGTCTTCGTCATCGACGATCTCTTCTGGGCCGATCCCCAGCGCAGCGAGGAGTTGGGCCGCGCCCTGCTGGCCTCGGGCGAGCGCAAAAACTGGATGCTGGTGCAATCGCGCGCCGATCTGGTCAGCCGCAGCGCCGATCTGCTGCGCCTGTGGCGGCCGCTGGCCAAAAACTTCGACATCTTCTTTGGCTTCGAGGCTCCCACCCGCAAGGGTCTGGACGCATTGCACAAGGGCAGCGATGTGGCCAAGACTCTGGAAGCGGTGCGCGTGGCCCGCGAATGCGGCTTCGGCGTCACCGGCAACTTCATCGTCGACCCCGATTTCACGGAAGAAAACTTCTTCGAGCTATGGGATTTCATCGAAACCCACAAACTCTTTCGCGTGGGATTCACCATCCTCACCCCGCTGCCCGGCACGCAATACTTCGAGCAGAGCCGCGAGCAGTTGCAGATCTTCGATTGGAGTCAGTACGACCTGCATCATCTGCTGTGGAAGCCCCGCCTGCCCGTCGAGCGCTTCTTCGATCTCTATTGCGAGACCTGGCGGCGCACCGTGCTCAACGCCGCCGGGCGCAAGAAGTGGTGGCAATGGCTGCCCCAGGTGGATCTGCGCCACATCGGCCACATGGCCCGCATCCTCGTCCGTTCCCAGCAGTTGATGGACCCCCGCGCCTATCTGGCGGAGTATAGAATTCCCACAGACGTGGAACCTTAGGCGCGAGACCTCAAACGCGAAACCAGAGACGCGAAATAGGACGGGCGATGGACGGGGCGCGGTGGAATGAAGCGCAGTTGCTGCTTTGGCGGGTTGCAGACCGCGCGGATCTGCTCGAGCTAAGCCAACGGGCGCGGCAAGCGGCGCGTACTGTGCTGACGCCTTTGCTGGCGCATACGCCCACATCCTGCGCCTGGACCGAAGAAAAGGCGCACCTTCTGGAAGCCTTGGACGCCGCCGGCTTGACCGCCGTCCTCCACAATGCCCACCAGGGAATCACCCTGCCGCTGGCTTTGGCCGTGGGTGAATTGGCCAGCGTTGACGCCGGCGCGGCTACCTGCAGCCTGAGCGGCAGCCTGGCGCAGATGCCCATCCGCGACTTTGGAACCCAGCCGCAGCGTGAACGCTATCTTCGCGGCCTGCGTCACGGCGCTCTCTGCCTGACTGAGCCCCTGCCCGGCGCGGGTGCGGAGGCAATTTCGCTCAGCGGCCGCATCTCGCTGGCCGGCACAGACGCGCAGGGCGAGCCGCTCATCGATGTGACCAAGCGAGGACGCTTCACCAGCCACATGGACTTTGCCGAGTTCGTCCTGGTTGCCGTCGAGGGCGACGGCCAGGGTGTGCGCGGCAGCGGGCTGGTGATTCTCGAACCGCACGATGCGGGCGAGTTCGACCGCGGCGTTGCGGTGCACAAGCTGGGGCATCGTTGGGCCTCCACTACCGATCCCTCCTTTCGCCTGCGCGTGCCGGCTGCACGCCTGGTGGGCGGCTTCACCATCGAGCAAGGGGCGGTTGTTCCGTTGCTGAACCATCGCGTTCTGCTGGAGCCTGCCCTGCGCCGCATGAGAGCCTTGCTCGGCCTGATGACCGCGGCCAAGGCTCTGGCTACGGTGCAAGCCCACCTTCCTTCATTGCATCGCGGTGAAGACGATTTGGAGTTGCGGCTCCATCTGGCCGATCTCTGGGCCGACGGGGAGGCCGCGGCTTCTTTGGGCTTTTCCGCGGCGCGAGCAAGCGATGAGCTGGATTGTGCGCAGGCTTCCAATGCGCCGGCCTCCCTCGCCCAGGTCAGGCTGGCCGCACTGCTCGCGCCCGCGGCCAAGCTCTTCAGCAGCAGCCGCATTCCAGAGTCGTTGCAGCGCGTGGGAGCTTGTTTTGGGCAGGGCTCCGCGGCCAGCCTCGCAGTGCAGGCCCGGCTGATCGATGCACAGATCGAAGAGATGTACATGGGCCCCGCGGCACTGCAACGGCGGCTGGTTTCGTCGGTCCTAACCGGGGCTCCCTTCTTAAGTGAGTTTCAGCAGTGGACCGAAGAAATCGATGCTCTCGCCCAGCGCCTGCCGCACACGGGTCTGGGCAGTTTTGCCGAGGCAATGCGCCTCTGGCTTTGGACGCTGGAACGTCTGCGTCAAAGCGCCGATGCCCGCGGCGGCCGCCTCTATTGCGACGCCCGTCAGAGCGTGACCTTCGCCATGGCCGATGCACTCTGCGGATTGCTCGCGGCGCGTTCGCTGGCTCTGGATCTCGCCCAGGCAAATCTTCCATTGCAAACTGCGGAGCGCTCCATCCTTGCCGATCTGGGGACTCTTGCCGCCGGGCGCGCCGCAATGCGCACGGCGCAGATCTCGACCGATCTTCTCTTTGCTTCAGCACCGCGTTTTCCTGTTTCTGAGGCCGATCGAGCAGCCTTTGCACAGCGCCGCGCCGATCTTTATCGGCGTCTGCGCGGGATGATGGACGCGCGCGAGCGGATTGCGGAGTATTTACGTGGCCAGCGTGCTTATTGATCCGGACAAGAGGATTGCGACAAATTGGGGTGCCCCACCCTCGCCGCGTTTTTGTTTTTGCGGCTAGGGTGGGAAACCAGCAGCGAGTCGAAGGAATTGCCTGCGATCACCGGATCAGCCCCAGCGCCTCGGTGGCCCCGAGAAAGCCGCGCGAGGCCACTCCCACCGGGTCCAGCAGCACGGTTCTGCCGCGCAGCAATTCGCTGACCGGCTCGCCGCGAAAGTGGCCGATGCGCCGGTAGTGAGCGATGAAATAGAGCACACGCAAAAAAATCTTCCAGCCCAGTGGAGCAAAGAAGGTGGGCAGCAGCAGCGGCACGGCGCGGCCCTCCTTGACCTCGGCGGCAAACTCCTCGTAGCTGGCGGCCTGGGTCACCGAGAGCACGGAACTGGCCAGCAGCAAGTGGCTGTCGCCGCCCCCCACCACCGGTTTACCCACCTGTTGCGCCAGTTGCAGCACCCGGTCGTTCTCTTCGCGGCTGCGCATACCGTTGTATTCGAGAGCATGAATCGCCCATCCATACTTGGCCAGCAGCTCTTCGGCTGGAATCTTGCGCCCAGGATGCTTGCCCCACGGCACCAGGGGATGATTGAAGACCACCAGCGAGCCGCTCGCGCGCAGCATCTCGAAGAGGTCGTCCAAACGGCGCTCGCGGGCGGCTTGCTGCAAATTCTGGTGCAGCCCCTCGATTCCCGCCTCCGGCATTCCCGTTACGCCCAGGTGAAAGAGGTAATCGTCGAAATAAATCGAGATCTCTTCGCCCAGCGGGCAGCAATGCGCCTCTTCAGGATGCGTGCGCAGCAACTCGATGCTCCCCGCCGCCTCGTCGTGGTCGGTAATGCCCAGATGGACGCCCTTGAAGCCAAACTCCGCAGCGCTGGCCGATTCGGTCCTGTAAACATCCTCGACCGAGAGCGGAGAGCGGTAAAAGATGTCCGCATAATTCAGATCGGCGATGCCGGCCAGCCCGAAGGCCGTTTGCAGAACCCCGCGCAAGGGGCGCATGAAGCGCAGTTTGACCACTTGGTTGAGAAAGGCCATGTTCTCAATCGAGTGCTGGGAGTGGTTGTGCGGAGAGACAGCGTAGGCAAACTCCTGCGCCGGATGCGGGCAGCGGCGGTAGGCGCCTTTCTCGATCGTCCAGCACTCCGCTTTCGACATTGCCTCGTCCCTCTCCCTATTGCTTCCGGCCTGAACGCAGCGATTGTCGCAGGCTCCCGATTTCACCGCCAGTGATTCGAGTCACCCCGAGCAGCGGGTGAAATCGACCTCCTCAAGGTAACATCCTTGACTCAAACGTGCATTACACTTGTAAGGCAAGCGGAAGCGCCCCCCTGCGCGGCGGGGACGCGGATTTATCTCGTTTTGGGGATCTCATGGGACTCGAATGCAGCCTGGCCAACCCGGCGTCGTCTTCGCGGCCAGCGCCGCCGGGCTGCGCCTGCGCGGAAAGGGAACCTCAGCAGGCAGCGCCCGCGCGCAAGAGCGGCCACTTTCGCCGTCCCGTCGAGCGGCCCTTCACCGCCGAGGAGCGGGATCGGGTGACGATCCTTTTCGGTGGCTTCACCTGGAAGCACGAGCGCTTCATCGAGGCCATTCTGCGCGCCGCCGGCTATCGCTGCCAGATGCTGCCCAATCCAGATGTCGAGTCCTTCGCCTTTGGCCGCGAGTTCGGCAACAACGGCCAGTGCAATCCCACCTACTTCACTATCGGCAATCTCATCAAATATCTGCGCTGGCTCGAAGCACAGGGCCAATCGCGCCAGGAGATCGTCGAAAAGTACATCTTTTTCACCGCCGGCTCATGCGGCCCATGCCGTTTCGGCATGTACGAGTCGGAGTACCGCCTGGCTCTGGAGAACGCCGGCTACGAGCGCTTCCGCATTGTGCTCTATCAGGCCGAGGAGGCCATCAAGGCCGCGGCCGACAATCCCGGCCTCAAGTTCACCCTCGACTTCAACCTGGGCGCGCTCAACATGCTCAACCTGGGCGACGTGATCAACGACCTAAGCTACCGCATTCGCCCCTTCGAGGCGGTGGCCGGCAGCACCGACCGCGCCGTCGAAGATGTGGTCGATCGCCTGAGCCACTTTCTTGAAACGCGCAGCCGCTTCGAGATCATGGAGCGCGCGCCGCACTGGCTCACCGCTGTCCTGCGGCGCAGGCCCAAATTGCGCGGCTTTCTCAACGGCAGCGGCAAGATTCTCAATCATCTTTATAGCCGCGAGTTTGTCGCCGAGATGCGCGCGGCGCGGCAGCGTTTCGATCGGGACGAGGTCGATCACACCCGCGTCAAGCCGGTGGTCAAGATCGTCGGCGAGTTCTGGGCGCAGCTTACCGAGGGCGACGGCAACTTCAACATGTTCCGCTTTCTCGAGAGCGAAGGCGCGCAGGTGCATGTGGATTCTATCGGCGGCTGGATCAGCTACCTGCTGCATCAATCCTGCATCTCGATGGAAGCCAAGAAGGGCCTCGACGACCCCTATCCCGAGGCGCGCTGGTGGCAACTGAGCAAGCGCCTGGCCAACACATGGAAGTATCGTCGCAAGTGGTCGCTGTTGCGCTTGAGCGAGATTTTGTGGATCTATCTTCATGCCCGCACTGCGCGCCATCTGGGCGGCATCACGCCGCGCTTGCTCTCGCAGCGCGAACTGGCGCGGCTGGCGCATCCGTTCTATCATTCGCTGGCGCGCGGCGGCGAGGGCCATCTCGAAGTGGGCAAGAACGTCTACTACACCACGCGCGGATTGTGCCACATGGTGCTGGCGCTCAAGCCCTTTGGCTGTATGCCTTCGTCGCAGTCCGACGGGGTGCAGTCGGCGGTGGTCAATCGCTATCCGGAGATGATCTTTCTGCCCATCGAGACCTCCGGCGAGGGCGAGATCAATGCGCACAGCCGCGTGCAGATGGCTCTGGGCGAAGCCCGCGTCAAGGCCCGGGCGGAGTTCGATGCGGCGCTCGCTGCCAGCGGCAAATCGCTCGACGAGATTCGCGCTTATGTAGCCCAGCATCGCGCCCTGCGCAGCCCCTTCTATCCCATCCCGCGCCGCAAGGGCATTGCCGGCCGGGCCGCCACCTTCGTTTTGCACGTAGGCGACCTCATCGATGGCCGCAGCAGGTTGGCGCGATTGCCGGGAGAGCTGCGCGCATGAGCGAAGAGATCAAATCAATGTGCGCAGATTCACCCGCCATCATTTCTTTGCTGGTGGGGATGGACGTGGGTTCCACCACCGTCAAAGGCGTGGTGGTGGCGGCCGAAGATGGCCGCGTGTTGTGGCGCGATTATCGCCGTCACGACACGCGCCAAGCGGAGATGCTCTGCGACTTCCTGCTGAGAATGGAACGCGAGGCCGGCATCGCGCCCGGCAACTGTCGCATCTTTGTCACCGGCTCCGGCGGCCACGCGCTGGCTCCGCAAATCGGCGCGCGCTTTGTGCAAGAGGTCAACGCCGTGGCGCTGGCCGTCGAGAAGCTCCATCCGCAGGCGCAGTCGGTGATCGAACTCGGCGGCCAGGACGCCAAGATCATCCTCTTCAAGACCGAGAGCAGCGGACGGCGGCGCAAGATCGCTTCCATGAACGACAAGTGCGCGGGCGGCACCGGCGCGGTGATCGACAAGATTCAGGCCAAGCTCAAAATCTCCTCCGAAGAGATGGAGCAACTGCCCTATCGCGGTGTGCGCATCCATTCTGTCGCCGGCAAATGCGGCGTTTTTGCCGAGACCGATATCAACGGATTGCAGAAGCAGGGACTGCCTGCCGCCGAGTTGATGGCCTCGCTCTACGACGCCATCGTGTTGCAAAATCTTACGGTGCTGGCGCGCGGCCACACGCTGCTGCCGCATGTGCTGTTGCTGGGTGGGCCCAATGCTTTTTTGCGTGGCATGAGAGAGGCCTGGCAGCACAACATTCCTCTGCTCTGGAAAGAGCGCGGCGTTGCCATGCCCGCGGGCCAGAGCATTGAAGAGTTGATTTTGACTCCTCCCGATGCGGTATATTATGCCGCGCTGGGAGCGGTCGAATTCGGCATCGGCGAAGCTGTCGAGAGCGGTAGTTATCTGGGCCGCGCCGCATTGGAGCGCTTCGTCGTGAGTGGCCGCGAAGGCCGCAAGATTGCAGCTCGGCCTGGTTTATCCGCTTCAGCCGAAGAGTTGTTTGAGTTCAAGCAGCGTTATCAATTACCAAGTTTTACTCCCGCTGCTTTTCAACGCGGCCAAATGGTCCAGGCCTTTATCGGACTCGATGGCGGGTCTACGTCAACCAAAGCAGTTCTGCTCTCGCCGCAGGGCGAAGTGCTGGCCAAGGCCTATCGCCTCTCCGAGGGCAATCCCATCGCCGATTCGATTGAAGTGCTGGGCGATCTGCGCCGTCAGGTGGAAAGCGCGGCAGGCGCGCAGTTGCAGATTCTCGGCGTCGCGACCACCGGCTACGCCAAAGATATTCTGCGCCAGGTGCTGAGCGCCGATGTGGCTCTGGTCGAGACCGTGGCCCACACCCAATCGGCGCTGCATTATGCCGCCGATCCGCATGTGATTGTCGATGTCGGCGGGCAAGACATCAAGCTGATCCTCTTGCGTGACGGGCGGGTGCGCGATTTCCGCATCAATGCGCAATGCTCGGCCGGCAATGGTTATTTTTTGCAATCCACCGCCGAGGGCTTCGGCATTCCCGTCGAGCGCTATGCGGAGACCGCCTTCGCGGCGCGCTCGATGCCGTCGTTCGGCTATGGCTGCGCGGTCTTTTTGCAATCGGACATCGTGAACTTTCAGCGTCAGGGTTGGCGGGCTGAAGAGATACTGGCCGGTCTGGCCACGGTGCTGCCGCGCAATGTGTTTCTGCATGTAGCCAAGGCTCCCAACCTTACCGCGCTGGGTTCGCGCTTCATGCTGCAAGGGGGAACGCAGAACAATCTGGCCGCTGTCAAAGCGCAAGTGGACTTTCTTAAAGCAGGCTTTCGCGGCACCGGCATCGACCCGCAGATCGCGGTTCATCCCCACTGCGGCGAGGCTGGAGCCATCGGTGCTGCATTGGAAGCGACGCGCCTGTGGCGCGAGGGGCGCAGCACAACCTTCATCGGCCTCGATGCCGTGCCGCGCATTCGCTACTCCACCACCTGCGATGAGCAGAGCCGCTGTCACTATTGCAAGAACGCCTGCCTGCGCACCTTTCTCGATGTGCACATTGAAGAGCCCAGCGAGACGGATTCATCCGCAGCGCAAGCCACCGCAGCCGCGAAGCGCATCATCCTGGCCAACTGCGAGAAGGGCGCTGCAGAGAGCGTGGAAGAAGTTCGCGGCATTCAGGCGCATCTCGACGCCACGCGCAGCGCGCATCCCAATCTTGTAGAGAAGGCCGCCCATGAAGTCTGGCGCTCGCGTCATCCTGAGTTGGTCGCCGATCCGCTGCCCGCGCGCGCATGGAGCGCCGCCGCACGCAAACGCCTGGCTCTTATGCAACGCCGCGCGCAACTGCGCATCGGCATTCCCCGCGTGCTCAGTCTCTATGCCTATGCGCCGCTCTTCAGCGCTTATCTGGAGAGTCTGGGAGTGCGCGCCGAGAACATCGTCTATAGCGACGTCACCACCGGCGAGATGTATCGCTCCGGCTCCAGTCGCGGCTCCATCGATCCTTGCTTTCCTTCGAAGATCGCCATTGCTCACTTTCACAATCTGCTCTTCAAACAGCATGACCGCCGGCCGCTCGACGCAATCTTTTTCCCCATGTTCGATGTGCTCAGTTCGCCGCTGGTCAACACCCGTGCCAACAACGGCTGCCCTACTGCTTCCATAACGCCTGAGACAGTTGAAGCGGCCTTTACCAAAGAGAACGATCTGATTGCCGAGCGTGGCATTCATTACATTCATCCGCTGGTCAATCTCACTCATCGCAAGCTCCTGGCGCGGCAGTTGCTGCAAGCCTGGGAGCCGCTTCTGGGATTGACCAGCGAAGAGAACGATCGCGCCTTGGCGGTCGCCTTCCGCGAGCAGGAGAGCTTTGAAGCCGGCCTGCGCCGCGAGGCTCGCGTGGTTCTCGATCGAATCGAGGCGGAGAATCGCCTGGGGATCGTGATGCTGGGCCGGCCCTATCATCACGATCCCGGCATCAATCACGAGATCATGACGCAGTTCCAGAAGCTGGGTTACCCGGTCTTTTCGCAGAGCACGCTGCCGCGCGACGAAGACCTGCTGGAGCGGCTCTTCGGCGAGGAGATTCGCGCCGGAGTGATCCACCATGCGCTGGAGATCGGCGATGTGTGGAAGACCGCCTTCTCTGCCAGTTCCAATCACAAGCTGTGGGCCGCCAAGTTCACCGCCCGCCATCCCAATCTGGTGGCGGTCGAGTTCTCCAGCTTCAAGTGCGGCCACGATGCGCCCATCTACAGCGCCATCGAGCAGATCATCGAGCGCTCTGGAACGCCTTTCTTTTCCTTCAAAGATATGGATGAAAACCGTCCGGCTCACTCGATCCAATTGCGCGTCGAGACCATCGATTATTTCCTCAAGCGCTATCGCGAATCCCGCTTGCGTCACTACGATTGATCCATGCCACTTGAGCGGCGCAGCGCCAACTCGCTGACTTGCTCTTTCCGCGAAGCGGTGACTGCCTTGCTGCACTTTATCCGGTCCTCTTCGCATCAACCCAGCCTTGTTCATCGGCAGTGCAGTTAGTTAAATCACATGCTTTTCGCTTCTCGGCCCGTGGACAGTGAATCAAAAAGGTTCCTCGCGTCATTTGCGACAAAATATTTTACAGGTGGCGATATAATCAGCCTTCCCTCGATTTTGACCTTTGCTGGGTTGCGAAAAGGAGGCGCGGTGACGCCATTTTCCCTCGTCAAGTGGTACATGGACTGCGTCACCGGGCAGGGCGACACCGCCATTCTCTATTGCGCTCACCTGCGTTGGCGTGGAGCAGCCCTCAGTTATAGCAGCGTTCTCTGCGCCGGCGAGCACGGAGTCGATTCGCGCTCGTCAATGGCCCGCTTCGATCTGGCTGTTGCCGACAATGAAATCGGAGTTATATTTCCCTGCTTGAAGGTCTCCGGTTGCTGGCAAGCAGCGGCCCCATCTTACAAGCAAACTGTCTTCGAGAGCGAGGCAGGGTCGGTCGAATGGAATTGCTTGCAGCCGGGTTCCACTGTGCGCGTGCGCATCGGCGCAAGGGAACTGGTTGGCCTGGGCTATGCCGAGTGCCTCACGCTCACGCTGCCTCCCTGGCAGTTGCCCATGCGTCAGTTGCGCTGGGGCCGCTTTGTTTCGCCTGAACAGACGCTGGCCTGGATCGATTGGCAGGGGCCGTTTGCGACCAGCTTCGCCGTGCACAATGGCCGCCGCTGTGAACTGCTCTCGGCCAGCGAAGAAGAGATCGTCTTGAGCAACGCCACGCTGCGCATGGAGCACAGTCTGCCGCTGCGCGCCGGCCGCTTGGGTGCAACCGTACTGCCCGCCGCGCCCCGGCTGGCCAAACTGCTTCCGCGGGCGTTGCGCGGGATCGAAGAACAAAAGTGGAGAAGCCAAGGCGTTCTCCAAAGCGAAGGGAATGTCAGCCGCGGTTGGGTCATTCACGAGGTGGTTCATTGGAATCTTTAATGCGCTTCTTTCTGCCCAGAGCATTGTATGGAATCTTCTTCGTCGCTGCTGTTCCTCTCTTGCTGGCGCTGTGGGCCGATAGCTCCGGAAACGCAGTGCAACTTCCTGCTGTGCATGAGCCCTTGTGGGGAGCACTGCTGGCGGCCTGCGGCGTAATTGTTTTGTTGGTGGGAATGGCCGCGTTGTGGCGCGATGGCGGCGGATTGCCCATGAACGCATTTCCTCCGCCGCGCTTCGTCGCGCGGGGAATCTATGCTCTGCTTCCTCATCCCATTTATGGCGGATTCGTGCTGGCCTGCGCGGGTGTTTCCATTGCCTGTGGCTCGGCCAGCGGCTTGTGGCTGGTGACGCCCTGTGTGGCTCTGGCTTGCGCCGCGCTGGTGCTGGGCTACGAAGTGCCTGACTTGCGCAAACGCTTTGGCGCGCTCAGCGATTCGCTCTGGCTGCCGCGCGATCGATCCGGCCCTCCCTCGCTGCTGGAGCGGTTGCGTCTTTACCCCGTGCTGTTGCTGCCCTGGTTGGCGCTCTTTGAATTGATCGGCGCACTGGGCAAGGCTCCCGATGCGGTCAGTCCCTATCTGCCCTTCGAGCATGGCCTTCCTGTTATCGAGCAGGCCGAGCCGCTCTACGCCAGCACCTATCTGATTGTGTTGCTGGCGCCGCTGCTTATCGCCTCCGGCAGTGCGCTGCGCCGCTTTGCGCAGTATGGGCTGCGGGCCATGGCGTTGATCTTTCCTCTCTACTTGTTGTTGCCCATCTATGTGCCGCCGCGCGCCTTCACGCCTTCCACCTTCTTTGCGCCCATGCTGCTTTGGGAGCGCGTGCCGGCCTCGGGCATCGGCGCATTTCCCTCCTACCATGTTGTCTGGGCCATGATCGCCGCCGCCGCGCTGGGCCAGGGAAGCCGGGTGCGCAAGCTCTGCTGGTGGACCTGGGCCGCGCTGGTGGCCCTCAGTTGCATCGCCACCGGAATGCACTCCATCGCCGATGTTGCGGCCGGCGTCGCGGTCTTTGCGCTGGTGGTTTATCTGCCGAATCTGTGGCGCTACTTGCTGCGCATCGCCGAGCGCATCGCCAACTCATGGAGAGAGCTTCGCCTCGGCCCCGTGCGCATCATCAATCACGGAGGCTATGCGGCTCTGGCCACGCTGGTGGGCCTCAGCATCATCGATACGCTGCTCGGCCCAGGGCGCACGCTGCTGACCGCCGCGATCTTTGTCTTCATTATCGTGGGCGCGGCGCTGTGGGCGCAGTGGGTCGAAGGGTCACCCGCGCTGCTGCGTCCCATGGGCTTCTATGGCGGCATGATCGGAGCCATGCTGGGCGCGGCGACCGCTTTGTTCATGGGAGTGAACCTGTGGGTGGCCTTTGCAGCCGTCTGCGTGGCCGCGCCGTGGATACAGGGCATCGGCCGTCTGCGCTGCCTGGTGCAGGGCTGCTGTCACGGGCGCGCCACGGAAGCCGTGCCAGGGATCTGCTACCATCATCCCCGCACCCGCGTCTGCCGTCTGGCGCATTTGGCAGGAGTGCCGGTCCACGCCACGCAGGTCTATTCGATCCTTTGCAATCTCGTTGTCGGTCTGTTCTTGCTGCGTCTGCTGCAACTGCATGTTGCGTGCAGCGTGCTGTGCGGCGTCTATCTGCTGCTCTCCAGCGCCGGTCGCTTTGTCGAGGAGGCCTATCGCGGCGAGCCGCAGACCCAGACCATACGCGGTCTGCACCTCTATCAGTGGATCGCGCTGGAGAGCGCCGTGATGGGCGCCGCAATGACCTGCGCCAGCAGTCCGCCGTTGCCGCAGATACATGGTTTGCGCCTCAGCACATTTCTACTGGCTTCGCTCTGCGCGGCCGCAGCCTGGTTCGTCACCGGTGTGGATTTTCCCGAGTCCTCGCGCCGTTTCGCGCGCTTGACCTAGCGCGCTTGACCTGGAGGGCTTCTCTTGGTGGTGAAGAGTGCGGCGTGGACCGGGAGGTCCACGTTTCAGCCGGCCAGGAAGCAGCCGTTACCAGTTGTATTGGAAGCAAGTCCCGCTGGCTCTGGGAACCGTGCAAATGCTAACCTGTTGTTGGTGCGTTCTTCCCGCCGTCATCCCTTAAACGTTGCACCTTTCAGGGTGTTAAATGGCGTTGGGGAGATCACTTAAATGCTGTAAATAGTTGATTCAAAACGTGGCCCCGTAGCTCAGGTGGATAGAGCGTCGGTTTCCTAAACCGCAGGTCGGAAGTTCGAATCTTCCCGGGGTCACCAGCTTCGCTTCTCTTCCTTTCAAAAAACTGCAATCTCATTGCCGCCGCTGCCTGGGCGGCATTCGTTTTGCGGCCCAGGCGCTCCGGCATCGATGCATCTTTAGCGGCAAACCGCTCAACTCCACTGCACGGTGACTACCGACCCTGCAGGCAGATGCAGCGGCAGGGACTTTCCGCCCACGCTTACGCGGATCTCGCGCTCCTGGCCCTGGTTGGTGACGACCAGGACGAAATCTCCCTCGGGATGGGCGAAGGCCACGTGATCCACGCCGGCAATCGCGCCGTTGCTGGCGACCACCCGTGCGCCGCGGCGAACCGTCTTTGCGTAGTGCGCAAAGGCCCAGTACATGCCGCTGCGGCTGATAACGCCGCTCTTGGAGTCCAGCGTAACCAGGCCGCCGCAGTTGAAGGGGCCGATGTTGGGCTGCCCCTTCTCGTCCAGAACCAGGTTCCAGGCCACGATGGTGCGCGCCCAGTTGCGCAGAATGCCGCTATAGGTGCTGGACCACTTGGCCCAATCGGTGGCGTAGGCGGGATCGGTGTAGTCGGGTCCGCCCTCGGTCCAATAAGCGCCCTTGTCGGGGAAGGCGTTGTGTACGCGGGTCATGGCGTCGGGTGTGCCGACATAGCCGTGCCACGCCACGCCATCCACAAAGGCAGCCGTGGCGGGGTTGCTCAATTCATCCAGAACCCGGCCCCAAAGATCGTAGTTGTGGTCCAGCAGCCAGATCTTGGTGTCCAGTCTGGCGCGGCGCAGAGCGGGGCCGAGGTGGTCGCGAACGAAACCCATCTCGTACTCCTGACCCCACAGGCAGGCGGGCATATTCCCATCCTGATTGGTGTCGGATTCGTTCTGCGTGGTGACCGCGGAGATGGGCACGCCCTCGGCGCGGTAGCCCTCAAGGAACTTGACGAAATACTGGGCGTAGGCCTCCAGGTACTGTTTGCGCATGGTGCCACCCAGCAGGGTGTTGCTGGACTTCATCCATCCCGGCGGGCTCCAGGGGGCGGAGAAGAGAAAGAGCTCGGGGTTGACCTGGCGGGCCTCGCGCAGCATGGGCAGAATGTAGGCGCGGTCGTGGTCGAGGCTGAAGTGCTTCAGTTCGGGATCGGCTTCGGGGGCGTCGTCGTAGCTGTAGGCGTTGCGGGAGTAGTCGCTGGAGCCGATGCAGGTGCGGCCGACGGAGAGGCCCAACCCACGGGCGCCCAGCAACTCTTCCATCAACTGGCGGCGCGGCGCTGGCTCCATGCGGCTGAAGAGGAAGCAGGTGGCGTCGGTGAAGGCTCCGCCAAAGCCCAGAATGCTCTGGTAGCGCTCGGCTGGGTCGATCTGGATGGTCGAGCCGGCTTTGCCCGCGGCCTCTTGCCAGTTGGCCAGTTCAAGGGGCTTATAGCGATCCTGCCCGGCGGTGACCCAGCCGCGCAGGGGAGTCGAGGCGGCGGAGCCAGCCCATACGGTCAAGGGGCGAGCCAGGGCCAGGGTTGCGGCAGCGGCAGAGGCCTGCTGCAGGAAGCGGCGGCGGGAGGAGTCGTTCATCGGGGTCACACTTTCCAGGCGAATTGTCGAGTTGGGCGAGAACTTGGACGGGCGCCGCGGATTCCATTGAGCTTGCGCCATTGGGTACCCGAAGGAGAGAGATCCGCCCTTCATCCTGCATCATAACCGATTTAGACAATCGTATGTCTAGTGAGCGAGTCGCAAATTGTAGCGATTGACAGAGGGATTTTCCGCGTGGTCCAATTTGGTGCGCGCCCGTTCCCGGTTCGCTACGGTTGCTTCGGCTCCGAACCCACCATCGGGAAGCTGAAAGGTGCTCCGGGGAGATCCTTCGCCGGCTTGCCGCGTACGAGAAGAGAGGATGTTCATGAATCTGTTTCGCCGCCATGATTTTGATGATCGGAAACGGGAGATTCTCCTCCTGAAGCGTTTTTCCCAAGTCTTTGCAGGGCTTTTGCTGTGCGCGGCGTCTTTGTTGGCCGCCGCTCCCGCCAAACCCGATCTCGGCCCCAACGTTCAGATCTTCGACCCGTCGATGCCGGCTGCAACCATGCAGGCGCAGATCGACAAGGCCTATGCGGTGCAGCGCAAGAACGAGTTTGGCCCGGAGCGCACCGCCTTCCTCTTTCTACCTGGAACCTACAAACTGGATCTCCCAGTGGGCTTCTATACGCAGGTGCTGGGCCTGGGCGCATCGCCCGACAGCGTGCGCATCGAGGGAAATGTCCACGCCGACGCCAGCTTGCCGCGCAACAACGCCACCACCACCTTCTGGCGCGGCGCCGAGGGCTTCACGGTGATTCCCACGGGTGGGACGATGCAATGGGCGGTCTCGCAGGCCGTCTCCCTGCGCCGGATGCATGTGCGGGGCGATCTGGTATTGCATCAGCAGCGCGGCTGGGCGAGCGGCGGCTGGCTCGCGGATGCGCTGATCGACGGCAATGTCGACTCCGGCACCCAGCAGCAATGGATCTCGCGCAACAGCGAGTGGAAGAGCTGGACCGGCGCCAACTGGAATATGGTCTTTGTCGGCATCCCGACGCCGCCTGCGGGGGAGTGGCCCACCCCGCCCTACACCAAGGTTGAGCAGACGCCGGTGGTGCGCGAGAAGCCCTTCCTCTTTGTGGACGGCAAAGGCCAATACTGCGTGCGCGTGCCGGCGCTGGAGCGGCAGAGCGCCGGGATCACCTGGCGCGACGGCGCAACGCCGGGGCGGACGATTCCGCTGCGCAGCTTTTACATCGCGCGCCCCGGCATCGACACGGCAGCCACGCTGAATGCGCAGTTGGCTCAGGGAAAGCATCTGCTCTTCACTCCCGGAATCTACGATCTGAGCGAGCCGATCCGCGTGTTGCGGCCCCGTACCGTGGTGCTGGGCCTGGGCTTTGCCACGCTGCGGCCCACCGCGGGAACGGCTGCGATGGTGACGGCGGATGCGGACGGCATTGTGCTGGCCGGTTTGCTCTTCGATGCCGGCGCTGTTTCTTCGCCGGTCCTGCTTGAAGTCGGCCCCGCCGGCAGCAAGGCGCGCCACCAGAAAGACCCCATCTCGCTGCACGATCTCTTCTTCCGCGTGGGCGGCGCGGGGGTGGGCAGGACCGAGGTGAATCTGCGCATCGATAGTAGCGATACCATCGTGGATCACACCTGGATCTGGCGCGCCGACCATGGCGCCGGGGTGGGCTGGGAGAGCAACCTGAGCCGCAACGGCCTGGTGGTCAACGGCGATTCCATCACCATCTACGGACTTTTCGTGGAGCACCACCAGCAATACCAGGTATTGTGGAATGGCAACCACGGACGCACTTATTTCTACCAATCGGAGATCCCCTACGATCCGCCCACCCAGGCCAGCTACAGCAGCGGCGCGGGCAGCAACGGCTGGGCCTCGTACAAGGTGGCCGATTCTGTCACCAGTCATGAAGCCTGGGGACTGGGCATCTACAGCGTCTTCCGCCAGCCCGCGGTCAACCTCAGCCGGGCCATCGAAACCCCGCAATCGAGCGGCGTTGTCTTTCACCACATGATCACTGTGGCGCTGGGCGAGAAAGGCGAAATCAGCAATGTGATCGACGGCCAGGGCGGCGCGACCTCGATTCATCCGCGGGTGACGCCCAAAGTGACGCAGTTTCCCTGAAGGTTCATCGACCCTTGATCCACAGGATGGAATGAGAATCAACCTTCGATCCCCCAAACACTTGTCATCCTGAACGCAGTGAAGGATCTGCGGTTGCTTCTCAAAAGGGCAGAATTTTGACGGAGCGAAGCCCGCGGAGCCGATCCGCGGAGTCCTCTTCAGAGCGCGGGCAGGAAGCTGTGTTCCTGTTGCAGCCACTCGCGCAGCGCCTGGGGCGGCATGGGACGGGCCAAAAGGTATCCCTGCCCCACGTCGCAGCCGATTTCGCGCAGATAAGCGGCTTGCTCCGGGGTCTCGATGCCCTCGGCAATGGTCACCAGGCGGAGTTTGTGGCCCAGGGCGACGATGGTCTCAGCCAGCTCCTGCCCTGCCTTCCTGCCGATCTCGGCGACGAAGCTCTGATCGATCTTCAAGCGGTCGATGGGCAAGCGGTCGAGGCGGGAGAGGGAGGAATAACCGGTGCCGAAGTCGTCGAGCGAGACCGTGATCCCCATCTGCTTGAGCTCGCTCAAGGTGGCCAGCACATGGTGGGGATCGACCATGGCCAGGTTTTCGGTGATCTCCAACTCCAACTCCTCGGCGCGCACCGAGAAGCGATCGAGGATGGAGAGAACGCGGGCGGCGAAGTCGGCGGAGCGGAATTGCACGATGCTGACGTTGACCGCCACCCGCGGCGGCGGGTTGGCCACGTCGCGCAAACTGCGGAAGATCGAGCAGGCCTGTTCCAGAACCCAATAGCCAATATCGAGGATCAGCCCCGAGTATTCGGCCAGGGGAATAAAGACACTGGGAGGCTGCACAAAGCCGCCCTCGAGGTCCGGCCAGCGCAGCAGCGCTTCCATGCCCCACACGGCGCCGGTTTGCAGGTCGATCAGCGGCTGGAACCAAAGCGCCAGTTGCTGGCGCTGGAAGGCCAGGCGCAGGTCGCCGATGATGCGCAAGCGCAGCCGCGGAGCTTCGCCCAACTCCGCGGTAAAGTACTCGTACACCGCGTTCAGACTGTGTTTAGCCTGGTTCAGCGCGATATAGGCGTTGGCCAGTACGCGCAACCCCGAGAGACGATCGTCGAGCATCCGGTAGAGGCCGACGCTGACGGCCAGCGGCAGAACCTGCTCCTCGCTTTGCAGGGGTTCTTTAAACAAATCGAGTAGCCGGCTGGGATCGACATGGCGCTCCGGCCCTACCACGCCAAAGACATCGGGAGCGACCCGGCCCAGCAGACAGTCCTCGGGCAGTTCCTGGCGCAAGCGAAGGGCTACGGTTTGCAGGAGTTTGTTGCCGAAATCGTGGCCCAGGCCATCGTTGATATCGGAGAAGCGGGCCAGATCGATTACGGCAATCACCTGCTCGCCGCCCGCTCTTTCGCGCTCTTCGAGGATTTTGATAAACCCGACGCGGTTGGCCAGGCCGGTCAGGGAATCGATGTAAGCCGCCTCATTGAGTCTCTCTACCAGACGCACATTGCCATAGGCGGCCGAGATGTTGGTGGCGAAGACCTCGATAAGACTGCGGTCGGTGGGGCGCAGCGCATAGGCCGCCTCAAGATAGATGGCCCCTTCCATCGGGCCGCTTTTCAGATAGAGCACCGTATGCTGCGGCCCGAAGAGATGCTGACGCCGCTCGAGGGCTTCGCCGATCAGGCGGGGAATCGGACTATCGGTCATCTGCGTCAGGGGCAGTCCCAGGTATTTGGCCAAACTGCCGGCAGCCCCCACGACAAAAAGCTCGCCCTCCGCGGTGGCCTTCCGCTGCGTGCAGACCACGCCATCGATGGGCAGATTCACCAAGGCGGCAATCTGGGTCAGAACTCCTTCGGCAAAGGTGTTGATGGCGTACAACTCCATCAGATCGGGAGCAGCGCGCACAATCAGTTCCAGCCCGCGGCGGTTTTCCGCGATGGTGCGGATCTGGTGATAGGAGCGGATGGCCGCCAGCAGGGAGGTAATCAGCCGGGTGATGGTCAATTCCGATTTGGTGCGATAGTCGTTGATGTCGTAGTGCTCGAAGACCTGCAATTCGGGCGCGTAGCCGGGCTGCCCGGTGCGCAGCACAATGCGCGGCTCCGACAAGCCGCACTGGTTGCGAATGTAGTCGACCAGGTGCAAGCCGGCGTCGCTGGTCTCCATCACCACATCCAGCAGGATGGCTGCGAAATCCTGCTCTTCGGCCAGAATCGTCTTGGCTTCGGCGGCGGAACGGGCATGATACAGCTTGAGCGGCCGGCCCAGAATGCGTACCTCTCGCAGTGCGTATTCCGTGGCATGATGAACGTCGGCGTCGTCGTCGATCACCAGGATATTCCAATTTGTCAGGCTAGCCGGATGCTGCGCGGGCGCGGGGGCATCCTCGACAATGGCGACCGTCTCGTCCTCCGCCTTGCCAGAAGCCGTGCTACCAGGGTCGAAGATCATGCCGCTCCTCCGCAGGAACTGCCCGCGAGTGCTTGCAGGGGGAAGGCGATTGCGAATCGAACCCCGGCTCCGGGCTTAGTTGTCAAACTCACCGATCCGTTCAACAGCACCGTGACCAGGTTGTAAACAATGTACAGGCCAAGGCCGGAACCGCCCTCGCCCAGCTTGGTGGTAAAAAATGGATCGAAGGCATGTTTGGCGATCGATGCCGACATGCCGCGCCCGTTGTCTTCATAGATCATCGAGAGTACTCCGCCCTGGCCGCGGGCCACGATCCGAATCCGCCCCTTGCCCTCCGCGCCGAAGGCGTGCAGCAAGCTGTTCATCACCAGATTGGTGAGAACCTGTTCGAGTGGGCCGGGGAAATTGTCCAGGACGATCCCCTCCGGAATATCCGTCTCCACCTCGATGGCCGTCTTCTTCAACCGGCTTTGCAGCGCGGTCAGGGTCTCGCGCACCACCTCGGCGAGGTCGAAACGGCGTCGGCAAAAGCTGCTCTGATCGATCGAGACGCGCTTGAAGCTGGCCACCAGATCGGCCGCATAGGTCGCCCCACGGGTCAAGATGCGGGTTGCGGAAAGGCTGTCCTCGATAAATCCATCCAGCACCGACCGCTGCAGCGCGCCGCTGTGGACCTGATCGGCGAATGCTCCCAGACGGCTCTCCAGTGTGGTTGCGACCATAAGCATATTCCCCAGTGGCGTATTCAGCTCATGCGACATTCCCGCCACCAGCCGCCCCAGCGAGGCCAGCTTCTCGACCAGAACCAGATGGTCCATGGCCTTGCGCAGTTCTTCGTTGGCCTTGGCCAGTTCGGCGGTCCGCTCCTCGACCAGCATCTCGATGCGGCTCTGGTTGAAGCGCAGTTCCTGGTTGGCTTTCTCGGTCTCCGCATTGGCCAGCCCCATCTTGCCGATCAGCATCGCCAGACGCGAGAAGAAATCCGTCATCGCCCTGACCTGGTCTTCGGAAAAAACCGGCGCACGTTGCAGAGCTTCCATATAAGAATCGCGGCTAAAACACAACTCGTCCGCCTGGCGCAGAAAAAATTCCCGATCCGGTTTTTCAAAAAAGAACTGCCCGGTGAAGAAGTTGGCAATGTGTTCGCCGCCAATGACGATGGGCATGGCCACATCGACCAGTCCGTTTTTGCACTTGTAGATGTTGTAGGGCTGACCTTCCTTCAACATGCCCGCCAGCGCCGTATCGCTCTCCAGGCAACGCAACGCCGAGGTGGGATGGACGCGATGGAAATGGGTGCAAACATCTTGCCAGCCGGTGGCAATCAGGATGTTTCCCTCCAGATCCAGAATCGCCGTCACCGCGCCGGTCAGGGCGGTGAAACTCTCGCAGAGACCGCGCAACTCCTCGATGTCCACAAGTTCCAGGAATTTCATTGGCCCTCCCCGCTTTTGGGGTGTATCACGCTGCATCCCTTTTCGCTGAGCGTAGCATTGATCGATTCGCCTCGGGGAGTTCTTTAGGCAGGCCGGCTGCAAGCCTTCCCGCCTTGGGATTAGCCGCGCCTGGCGCGCCCATAAGCGGCTTGACCGGCGCCGCGTTTGGCCCACGGAATGTCTCCATCCCACCCTCGCCGGTACTCGCCGCCTTTGACTTCCCCTGCCCGCACAGCTATAAAAGTTGAAGTTGTCTTTGTCGTTTCAGATACTTTTGGGCTGCCGGCTTACCGGCTGCGCCATTCAACCCAGCAAACGCCAGGATGCTCGGGAAGGCGGTGAAACTCCGCCACTGCCCCGCAACTGTGAGCGCCTCTGACCCTTGGTCCGTCGTTTGGATCGGGGGCAGGGAACCAGCTTGGGTTCTTCCGCCAGCGCGGATGGACCCGTATTGCCACTGAAAGCAGCCCGCATGGGCAGCATTTGGGAAGGCGGCTGGCAAGTGCGCAAGTCAGGAGACCGGTCCTCGGCGCCCCTACCCGCTTACGTTCCGAGGGGGACGAAGGAGCCTGTATGTCTATTCCTGCCTTTTTGCGCGCTCGCCTGAGCCGCGCCTTTCCTTTCCTGTCCACGTTGTTGCTTTTGACCCTTGCCGCGGCGTCGTGCCTGGCCGCCTCCATTCATGGCATTGTCACCGATCCCTCCGGCGCGCGCATTAGCGGCGCCAAGGTGGTGCTGGTCGGCAACGGCAAGATCCTCACCTCTTCCGTTTCCTCCAGCGACGGCTCCTTCCAGCTCACCACGGGCGTCGAGGGCCGCTGCTTTCTGATGATCTCCGCGCCCACCTTCCGCCAGTTGGAGACGCCCGACTTCTACGCCGGCCGGGTCGACAATCTGGAGCGCAACCTGGTGCTGGAGCCGCAGTGGGTGCGCGAGTCCATCGTCGTCACCCCCACCGGCAGCCCCACGCCGCAGGCCCAGACCAGCGAATCCACCAGCGTGCTCAGCCTGCTCGATCTCGACCTGCGCAGCGATCTGGTCAGCGCTCTGCGCCTGATGCCGGGCACGGACGTGGTGCAGGATGGCCAGTTGGGTGCGCAGACCTCGCTCTTTGTGCGCGGCGGCAACTCCGACGCCAACAAGATCCTGATCGATGGCGTGGATGCCGGCGATCTGGGCGGACAATTCGATTTCGGCCCGCTCTCGACCACCGCGGTGGAGCGCGCAGAGGTCTTCCGCGGCGCCAACTCCAGCCTTTATGGCGCAGACGCCGGCAGCAGCGTGGTCAGCCTGACCACTCCCCACGGCACCACCAGCTTTCCCTCCCTGCTGGCCCGCGCCGATGCCGGCAACTTCAACACATCGCGCGAAGAGGCCACTCTGGCCGGCACATGGAACCGTTTCGACTACCTGGGCGCCTTCAGTTGGCTGCAAAGCGGCAATGCGCAGCCCAACGATGAGTACCACGCGGCCACCTGGGCGGCCAACCTGGGCTGGCAGCCCACCGCCTCGACGCAGATTCGCGGCACCCTGCATTACGGCGTCGACGCCACCGGCCTGCCCAACGCCTGGGACTTCTATCACCTCGCCGATCAGGCCAAGCAGCAGGATCAGGATCTTATCATCAGTGCTTCGATCGACAACCAGACCACCGAGTCCTTGCACAACACGCTGCGCTACGGCGCTACCCGCAAGCGCGAAGAGAGCAAACAGTGGGGGCCGGTGGGATTGATCGACAGCTATGGCGACTACCTGGGCAATCAGGTTACGATCACCGGCGCCAATGGCTATTCGGTAACCGGCAGCGCCATTCTGGACTTCGGTGGGACCTATCCCAGCACCGGCCTGCTGGTCAACAATCGCGACCAGTTCATCTATCAGGGAGACTACCGCTTCACCCCGCATATCACCGGGCTGGTCGGTTTCCACTATGACGACGAGCGGGGCGCGGAGAGCTATCCCGCCTATGCCATCTCCGCGTCCAAGGAGCGCACCAACTCCGACTATCTGGCCGAGGTGCACGGCGACTATCACAACCGCTTCTTCTATACCCTGGGCGGCAGCCTGGAGCACAACTCGCTCTTCGGCACGCAGACCTCGCCGCGCGCCGGACTAAGCCTCTATGCCATCAAGCCGCGCAATGGCCACTTCAGCGGGACACGCGTCCTTTTCAATTATGGCGACGCGGTACGCGAGCCCAAACTAACCGATGAATTGGGGTCGCTCTACGAGAATCTGGTCAACACTTCTTATAGCGCCTCTCTACAGAAGTTGCACATCGGACCGCTGGCCGCTCCCACCACCCGCAGTTACGAGGGCGGCCTGGAGCAGACCTTCTTCAGCAGCCGCATGGTCTTTCACAGCAGCTACTTTCACAACCAGTTCGGCAAGGAAATCGAGTCCGTGGGCAGCCCGCTCCTGAATCAATTGATTCCCGGCCTGGCGACGGCGATCAATCTCAACCCCTACAACAGTTACGATGTCAACACCCAGGTCTTCCGCGCCCAGGGTGTGGAGACCACCGTCGAGAGCGGCCTTGGCCGGGCGATCTTCCTGCGCGGCGGCTATACCTACCTCGACGCCGTGGTGCAGCGCTCCTTCAGCAGCGACAATGAAACCCTGATCGGCGTTGCTGCTCCCGCCTTCAACGGCATTCCCATGGGAGCTTTCTCGCCGCTCAAGGGCGCTCGTCCCTTCCGCCGCCCGCCGCACACCGGCTTCTTTACCGCAACCTATGCGGATAAAAAGTACACAGGCGTCGCCACCATTGCCTTTGCCAGCCGCAGCGACGACTCGACCTTTCTCTACGATGGCTATTACGGCAACACCATGCTGCTGCCTAACCGCAACCTGGATCACGGCTACGCCAAAATCGACCTGGGCGGCAGCTACCAGATGACCTCGTGGCTGAGCTGGTACGGGCAGGCGGAGAACCTGCTCAGCAACCAGCACATCGCCCCCATCGGCTATCCCAGCCTGCCCTTCAGCGTTCGCACCGGCTTGCGCGTCGCGTTAGGCAGACCGGGCAGCAAGTAAAACTCGCCTCTCCCTTCCTTTCAGGCAAACCTGGAAGGCAAACCCTCAACCCGGCCTCTGTGCGTGCGTAAGACGCAGCGTAGGGGCCGGCGCTCAAATGCTCCATTTTTCGGACGCTTCGGCGAATAAATTGATAATAACGACAATCTTATTTATGTAATCGAAACGATTTTAGAAATTATGGAGAAATTCTTCCCAATTTGACGTTCCGCCTACACGCTCGATTGAAGAGTCTCATCCAATCCGGTTAGAGTTGAGATTCCCCCGGTTGCGCGCCTTATCGCGCCTTGTAGTACTTGCTCCAGAGGTGTCCCCATGGTCTGCCCGAAGTGCCAGTCTGCCTCCTTGTCCATCGTTCCGGCAGAGATCCGGCTGTATCGCAATTCTCCGCGCACCCTGAGTCATCCACCCATGACCCCCTCGCCGGATGTGCAGGTGTGTCTGGACTGCGGGTGGTCCGAATTCTCCATTCCGCGTTCCTGGCTCAAAGCTGGTTGGCTGGGTTCGGCGCACTCCAAACCCGCGCCCAGTGTGGCTTCGATTACCTCCACCAAGGTGGCGGTCCTGGCTTCTTAAGCAGGCGGAAAGACGCAATCCCGGCCCAGGGCTTTGGCCTTGTAGAGGGCGACGTCGGCCGCACGCAGCAACTCAGCGGCGCGGGCATTGCCTGTGGGCAAAACAGCCGCTACGCCGATACTGATGGTGATTTCTTCGCGCAGGTCTCCTTTGCCGGGCGGTAGGACCGAAATGCGCACCGCCGCGCGAATCCGCTCGGCGACGGCTTGAGCGTTTTCCATATTCTGGTTCGGCAACAACGCAATAAACTCTTCTCCCCCGTAGCGGGCCAGGATGTCTCCCTCGGCGCGCAGCACATCGCGTATGGCGTGGGCCACAATGCATAAGGCGCTATCGCCATAGGGGTGGCCATGGCGATCGTTGAGCGCCTTGAAGTGGTCGATGTCCATCATAAGCACGGCCAGAGGTTGCTTATCGCGCAGAGCGCGGTCCCATGCACTGCGAAAATCGTTATTGAAGGAGCGCCGGTTGGGAACGCCGGTGAGGGAATCGATCAGGGAGATTTTGGTGAGTTCCTCGTTGATCCTGGCCAGCGCGGCGTTCTGTTCCTGGTTGCGCAAGGAGAGCAGGTAGCCGATCCGTTCTTCAAGTTCCAGGCGGTAACAGGAGAGCAGGGAAAGGCCGGCAGCGGCCCAGGTAATGCCGATGTAGAGAGGGCCGATGGGCTTATCCAGCAGTGGGGTCGAGACCAGGTAAATGGAGTGCACCACGGCCAGCAGCGGCACCGTCACGCAGGCAAAGCGAAAATCCGGGCGCAGGGCGTTGATGGCATAGAGCATCATGAGCACCACCACCGCCTGTGCGCTGCCCAGCATGTTGGCCGCGTGGTTGCACAGGAAGATCACGCCCAGAGTGGCGGGAATGCCGGAGAAGGCGAAGAGAAACTCGCGCACGCCGCGGCCCACCCGCGAGATGAGATACATGAAAAGCAGGGCCAGCGGGGTGTTGAGGCCCAGCCGCACCAGCAGGCAAAGCCCGAAGTAGGGGCGCAGGCATTGATAGTCGGTGAACAGGAAAACGTTATAAAGAAGAATGCCGAGCAAAAGCGACTCGCGAAAGCGGGCGATCCGCTCGGCAAGGCGGACCCGCTGAAAGACCTCTTCCATCTCCCCGGCAAAGCGCCGGGCATAGCGGCGCGGATGGCGGAGATCCCCCAAGGTCTCATCGATCAGCGCCAAGGGCGGTGCAAGCGGAGAAGGCATACTGACCCATCGGCCAAAAAGATGATCTCCTTAAACCAGAGGGTAGGTCATTCCCGCCTGAACTTCTCCACTTTGCCCATTTCGGCGCACAGGCTGCAAGCGCCGCACCGGGAAAGGCGGGACGAAGTAAGAGCATCGCGCAGGGAAACATGGCTCAAATCTCGCTCACAGCGGTACCTTCTCCAAGGGCGCGATAAACCCGATGCCGGGAATATCCAGCTTGTGCAACTGCTTGTCATTGGTGATGAACAGGTCTACGCCGAAATGCGCGGCACAGGCCAATTGGATGGCGTCCGCGCTACGAATGTTGTGCGTGGAACGCAGTGTGGCGTAACGCCAGGCTACGGATGCGTCGAAATTAAGCACCTGCGCTCGGGATCGAATGGCGCGGTCGTACTGCTCGATCAAGGAAGCTTGTCCGAGTTTGGCCGGATTCACCAGCAGTTCCCCCAGAGTCATGGCCGAAGTTACAAGCTGGTCGCGCCGTTGGATCATGCGTCGCCAGGTTGCATCGACCATGCTGCTGAAGGGTTCATAGTCCTCAAACAGATAGATAAAGACATTGGTGTCGAAAAAGACCTTGCTCATTCCGGCTCCCTGCGCAGGCGCTCCACGTATTCATCGGCATGTTCATCGGCCCAGATATGGCGTCCCGATCCGCGCAGCCGCAACAATGGATCGTCTTCAAATCTCTGAATTGAGACGATTCCACTACCAGGTTCGACCCAGACAGAGTACCAATCCAACAACGCCCAATACTGCTCTGGAATCTGATCCTTTTTGGGGATGCACTTCGATGGATTTCTGGACTGAATGCGGTCGGGATGAAAATCGTCTCCCGGACGGTACAGCCGTCTAAACCCGGATCGCGTTTCATAAAGGATTCGGTAGGGCCCCCCTTGTACCTTGGAAGGGTCTAATCTCTTCCGCGACCTGGGTCGGTTAGCCACGCAATGAGAGTTGATATTGGTCGGAAGCGTGCTTTGATTTTTTCCTCTGGGAAGACCCTCGGCAAGAAACCGGGCCAGAATCTCCGACTCGGTGAAGTCGGGGCGCTCAGGATATTCGCGGTGAAGCAGGGCTGTGGCTATCCAGACGCCGTCCGCAATACGCATTGTGCGTGTGACGAGATCTTGCATCATGGCATCTCCTTCCAATCAATTGGTTATACCAATAATACCAATAATATTATTTTTTCAACCAAAAAAACGGCCCCCAGCCGAAGCCGGAGGCCGTTCTTTGTTGCAAAAGGGAAGGAATCAAGTACTCAGGAGCCGGAATCAACTAACCCCTAACCCCTGATCCCTAACCCCTGTTCTTAATACATTCCGTCCATGCCGCCGCCGTGGCCGCCGCCCGCGGGTGCGGACTTGGGCTCGGGAATCTCGACGATCAGGGCTTCGGTGGTCAGCAGGAGGCCGGCAATCGAGGCCGCATTCTGCAGCGCCGTGCGGGTCACCTTGGTGGGGTCGATGACGCCGGCCTTCACCAGGTCTTCGTACTCGCTGGTCGCGGCGTTGTAGCCGAAGTGCGCGTCCTTGGACTCCAGCACCTTGGCAATCACCACCGCGCCTTCGCCGCCGGCATTGGCAACGATCTGGCGCAGCGGCTCTTCGAGCGAGCGGCGCACGATCTGGGCGCCGATCTTCTCGTCGCCTTCCAGCGTGGCGATCAGAGCGTCGACCGCGGGGACGGTGCGCACCAGAGCCACGCCGCCGCCGGGGACGATGCCTTCTTCCACAGCCGCACGGGTGGCGTGGAGTGCATCTTCCACGCGCGCCTTCTTCTCCTTCAGCTCGGTCTCGGTAGCCGCGCCGACCTTGATGATGGCTACGCCGCCGACCAGCTTGGCCAACCGCTCCTGGAGCTTCTCCTTGTCGTAATCGGAGGTGCTCTTCTCGATCTGCGACCTGATCTCCTTGACCCGGCCGTCGATCTCGCTGGGCTTACCGCTGCCGTCAACGATGGTCGTGTTGTCCTTGTCGATGGTGATGCGCTTGGCCTTGCCCAGATCCTCGAGCTTGACGCCCTCGAGCTTGATGCCCAGGTCTTCGGTGATGGCCTTGCCTCCGGTCAGGATGGCAATGTCGCCCAGGATGGCCTTGCGGCGATCGCCGAAGCCAGGAGCCTTGACGGCAGCCACGTTCAGCGTGCCGCGCAGCTTGTTCACCACCAGGGTGGCCAGGGCTTCGCCCTCGACATCCTCGGCGATAATCAAGAGCGGCTTGCCGCCGCGCGCAACCTGCTCGAGCAGGGGCAGAAGATCCTTCATGGCGCTGATCTTCTTCTCGAAGATGAGGATGTAGGGCTCTTCCAGAACAACTTCCAGGCGCTCGGCGTCGGTGACGAAGTAGGGGCTCAGGTAGCCGCGGTCAAACTGCATGCCGTCGACCGTCTCCAGACCGGTGTGCATGGTCTTGGACTCTTCGATGGTGATGACGCCGTCCTTGCCCACAACCTTGACGGCATGAGCGATGATGTCGCCGATCTCGGAATCGCCATTGGCCGAGATGGTGCCCACCTGGGCCACGGAACTCTCGTCCACGCTCTTGGACAGTTTGCCCAGGGCGCCGGTCTCAATCCACTTTCCGTCCTTGTCGCGGCTGCCGATGATCACGGTCACAGCCTTTTCGATGCCGCGCTTGAGCGCCATCGGGTTGGCGCCGGCGGCCACCGTCTTCACGCCTTCGCGGAAGATGGACTGGGCCAGAACTGTTGCCGTCGTGGTGCCGTCGCCGGCCACGTCGCTGGTCTTGGAAGCAACTTCCTTCACCAACTGCGCGCCCACGTTTTCCATGGGATCCTTGAGCTCGATCTCCTTGGCTACGGTCACGCCGTCCTTGGTGATGGTCGGCGAACCGAACTTCTTCTCGATGACCACGTTGCGGCCCTTGGGGCCGAGCGTCGCCTTGACCGCGTCCGCCAGCGTGTTGACGCCGCGCAGGATCGCCTGACGGGACTCTTCACCGTGCAAAATCTGCTTTGCCATTGCTTGAATTCTCCAAAATCAGCTTCTAGCTGCTAGCTACTAGCTTCTAGCTCTTAGCTTTCAGCTAAATGCTGCGTTGTCAGATCTTTGTCGAATGCCTTCAGCCTGCTTCCAGAACCCATCTCCGGAAGCTCCTAGCTAGAAGCTAGTAGCTAGCAGCTAGAAGCTGCACTTAGCCTACTTCTTGACGATTCCCAGGACTTCTTCCTCACGCATGATGAGGAATTCCTGGCCGTCGAGCTTGATCTCGGTGCCGGAATACTTGCCGAAGAGGATCTTGTCGCCCGCTTTCACATCCAGGGGGAAGACCTTGCCTTCGTCGTTGGATTTGCCCTTGCCCACGGCGATCACTTCGCCTTCCTGGGGCTTTTCCTTGGCGCTGTCGGGAATGATGATGCCCCCGCGGATGGTTTCGCCCTCTTCCAGACGGCGGACGAGGATACGATCGTGGAGCGGGGTGAAGGTCGTCGATACGGTTGCTGCTGCCATTGCTTCGCTTCTCCTTCACGCGCTTGCGGAGTTGAGCCCCGCAGGCGGGATTTGGGTGGTGATAAACTTCGGGAATCGGGAGCTGCCGCACCGAGAACCGCACCATGGAAGCCGTTCAGCACTTCCACCAGCGGGGTGCTAGCACTCTCGCCCTTCAATTGCTAAGCATAGGCAGGCAGTCGGAGGTTGTCAAGGGGTGTCGGTTAAAATATGAGCGCAATCCGCTCATATAAGAGCACCGTATAAATAGCAACCCGGCAAAACCCTCGACGGATGACCTCTTTTACCGGTTCAGCCACAGAACCAGAGCCGCCAAACCGTTGAGCAGAAAGAGGGTTCCGAAGATCTGCTTGTTGTAGCGGGCAAGCCAGGCGGGGAGAAAGATGTCGAAGGCCGGCGAACGGTCGCTGGTGAGACGGTTGGCGACGTTGGTAAGCGGACAGCGGCCCCGGTTGAGAGCGAGCAGAAGGCACTCAAGCAGCGTGATGGCGGCCAACCCCGCCGCCCAGTCGAAGCGATGCAGCCATGCGGCCAGTGGCAGCGCCAGGATGCAGCCCGCGATCAAACCCCAGATGGCGGTGTGGATCAACTTGAGCGCCAGCAGCGCGCGGGCTGATCGAACCGCCTCCCTCAGCATCGGCTCTTTCATAAGGCCATCATAAAACTGGCGATCCAGTTCGGTGAAGACGCGGCTGGCGCGATAAAATGATTCCCATGGTGCGCCGTCTCTTTTTGCCCGTTTTCGCTCTCCTGGCCGTCATCGGCCTCGCCCTCGTTTCTCTGGCCTTGCAGGCTCAGGACTCCTCCCATCGCGGCCGCAAGTACAAGGCTCCCGAGCCGCAAGCCCGCGTCGAGGTCACCGTGCTGCGCGACGCCAGCGGCAAGCCCATCGAGAATGCCGCCGTCATCTTTCACATCGTCGGCGACAAGGGCAATATGGAACTGAAGACCAACGAAGACGGCAAGGCGGTCATCGACGTGCTGCCGCAGGGTTGCAAGGTCACCTTGCAGGTGATCGCCAAGGGCTTCCAAACCTATGGTGGAGACTACCAACTCGACAAGGCTGCGATGGCCTTCGAGGTTCGCCTGAAGCGTCCCGGCGAGCAGTATTCCATCTACAAACACAGTGAGACGGCTGCCGCTGCCGCTGCGAATGGCGATACGGACGCGACCCCAACGCCAGCTCCGCCCCCGGCCAAGAACAGCACGCCGCCCATGCCCGCTCCGCAGCCCAAGTAATTTTGGGTGCCCCACCCTCGCCGCGCTTTTGTTTTTGCGGCTAGGGTGGGAACCGAAATCGTTTCGTTCATCGTCCTTCCCATGAAGACCCTACCCCTTCTCGGTAAAACGGCCCTGGTCACCGGAGGCGCGCGGCGCATCGGGCGGGAGATTGCGCTCGCTCTAGCCGCCGTCGGCGTCGATCTGACCATTACCTTCCGCAACTCCCAGGCGGATGCGGAAGAGACAGTTCGTGCCATAGAAGCGCTGGGCCGCCGCGCCCTGGCCGTCGCGTGCGATGTGCGCAGCGAAGCCTCGGTTCGCGCTGCCGTCTCCGCTGCCGCCGCCTTCCATGGACGCCTCGATCTGCTGGTCAACAACGCCGCCGTCTTTGCCAGTGCGCCGCTCGAGCAGATCGCGCTCGATGCGTGGGACGAAATCTTCGCCACCAACACCCGCGGCCCATTCCTGGTGGCGCGGGAAGCGCTGCCGCATCTGCGCGCCACTCGCGGCCGGATCGTCAACATCGGTTCGCTCGGGGGCCTTCACGCCTGGGCCGGCCATGCGCATTATTGTGCTTCGAAGGCCGCATTACACAGTCTGACCCAGGCCATGGCCAAGGCCTTTGCCCCGGAAGTGAGTGTGAACTGCGTTGCGCCGGGGTGGATCGAGATGGACGAGGAGCGGGAAGCCGAGTCGGCCGCCCGTTTTGCCGCTAAAACCCCGCTGGCCCGCAACGGCACGCCCGTCGACATTGCCCAGACCGTCCTCTTCTTTGCCGCCGGGCCCAGCTTTGTCACCGGCCAGATTCTGGCCGTCGATGGCGGTCTGGGGCTGTAAGGAGCGGCGACCTATCGATCCGCGCTCATTGGGTTGGCAGAAAGATGAGCCAAGGTGAAGAGCAGCCTCCGCAGCCGGCTTTGCGACGATCTGGGTGCGTCGTGCGCCAGTTTATTGCCACCGTTGCGGGGGGCCTCGGCGAACCTGCGTATGTTGAACTTCAGGGGCGCGCCGTCTTCAATCCCCATGGGTTCGGGCTGCTCGGCCAGGCGCGTGCCGGCGATGGCCGCGCGCGGATTGGTGACAAAAAGCCGCTCGGCCGTCTCCGCGCCCATCTTGCGCGCGACATGCTCGTAGGCCTTTCGCATGTGCGGCGGACGCCACTGCGGGTGGTGAGCGTCCGTGGCCAGAAAGTGAATCCAGTTGCGCTCCAGCAGTTCGTTGCTGAAGGCCTCGGCGGCCTTGCCGAAGCGCCCGTAGAGGGAACTGGCGGTGACCTGCACCAAACAGCCCTTGCGCATCCACTCCGTCAGCAATTCGGGTTGGTGCAGCACCACCGGGTAGCGCTCCGGGTGGGTGATCACCACCGTGTAGCCCGCCGATTGCAAGTGGTAGATGGCCTCGGTCAGTTGCGGCGGAATGACCATATTGGGGAACTCGGCCAGCAGGTAGCCTCGCCCGTCGATGGAGTAGCGCGGAGGGTGGGCCAGAGCGTCTTCGACGTTGTCCACATTGAGATGGAAGTCGCAGCCCAGGCTCAACTCCAGCACGCCATCGAGGCAGGCGCGCAGCTCTTCCAGGCGCTCTCGATTGAGGGCTGCCTGGTAGGGATAGACCTCGCTGGCGTGGGGAGTGCAGACGATATGCGTAACGCCCTCGGAGGCGGCCTCGCGGGCCATGGCCAGCGATGTCTCCAGGTCTGGCGCTCCGTCGTCTACGCCATAAATCAGATGGTGATGGATGTCGATCACGGCTCTCACCCAATCGGATGCAGTACGCGGCGAAATGGCTGCCCAGCGCGATGACCGGTGCGACCCGCGTCGACAATGGACAGTCGCTCCCGCCGAAGACAGACAGCCGCCCCGCGCGGGCCGCAGACAGCCGTATCGCTCCGGCCGCAGGCAGCCGCGCCGCGCCAGCCGCAGTCACTTTCACCGCGCCAGCCGCAGACAGTCGCACCGCGCCAGCCGCAGGCAGCCGCGCCGCGCCAGCCGCAGACACTCTCACCGCGCTGGCCGCAGGCAGCCGCGCCGCGCCAGCCGCAGACAGCCACACCGCGCCAGCCGCAGAGAGTCGCACCGCGCCGGCACCAGATGGTCGCACCGCGCCATAGGCGCAAGGTTGGTTAGCCCAGCGCTTCAGCGCTGGGAAAGCAACCAAAAGAATCTCCGGAGTCCCGTAGGGACGGCGCAGGAGGATCGCACCCACCCGTTTAACTCTAGAGTTTTTCAGCAATGCTGTAGAGCGAAGCGATGGGGCCAAATCGACGCAACCAACAGGGAGCGGCGATCCTGGACACTTCTGGAGACTCTTGGGTTTACTGAAAATGATCGAATGCGAAGAAAAGGGAAAAACACAAACGGAGGTGATTCTCTTTAATTTCAAACAACAGTCGTCCCGGCAGGGCCGGGGGCGTCCTGCGCGGGCGCATCAAGAGGCCCATTGCACGCTCAGCGATTTTCGCGGAGGGATCAGCCGATAGGTATATTTCCCTTCGCCCAGCATGAGGCCCCCGCAAACGGCAAAACCCTCCGGTACCGCCAACGCCTTGCGCAACGGCGCATGGACGCCGGCGACGCGGGTCAGGTAGCCGGCCCAGCAAGCGCCCAGGCCACGGGCTTCCGCGGCGAGTTCAAGGTAGGTCAGGGCGATGGAGCAATCCTGCTTGCCCCATTCATAATCTGCCGGCGCACATGCCACAACCACCGTTGGTGTTCCACGCAAGACAAAATCGTAACCCTCCTGCCTGAACCTCTCCCACTTCGCCAGCAGAGCGGGATGAGCTTGCGAGGTTCGCAGCCAGTTCATCGTCTCCGCAGCCAAAGCCCGTACATGGGCCGGGCCTTCCACGACGATCCAGTGCAGCTTCTGGGAGTTGGAAGCGGTTGGTGCGCGCCGGGCTATCTCGAGCAGTGCCTGCAGAGTGGCCCTGTCCACCGGGCGGTCTTTGAATTCACGCACCGAGCGCCGGCTCATCAAGAAGCCGTCCATCGCCGCAACCGACGGCAGTTCCCGCGGCGCGGGCAGAAATGCTTCTTGCGGCAATTCTGTGTGCGTCAAGGCATCGCAGGCGCAGACCGCCACGCAATGGCCGCAGAAAATGCAATGATTCTCCGCTACCTCTTCAGGGAACCCATCTTGATCGATGCGCAAGGTGCGAGAGGGACAAACCGCCACGCAGGCCCCGTCTCTCTTGCATCTGCTCGTATCGACTGCAATTTGACTCACGATTGGATCTCCTCCTGTCCCTCAGGTGCAGTGCCGGGCTTCCATGAAGATTCGAGAGGACCAAGGATCTATTTTGGCGGGTGCCCGGTCTCGTTGATCTTCCCGATCCATGATGAGGGTGCCCCCGGTCCCTCGCTTTTGGGGACCGGGGAGAAAAAGCTATTTCGTGGCCAGCGCCTCGACCATCGAGGAAAAAACCTTCCAGCCGTCGGCCGAGCCCAGCAGCGCCTCGCTGGAGCGGTCGGGGTGGGGCATCATGCCCAGCACGTTGCGCCCCTCGTTGAGGATGCCGGCGATGTTGCTCAGCGAACCGTTGGGATTGGCCTCTGCGGCGATCTCACCCGCCGGGGTCGCATAGCGGAAGGCGATGCGGTCTTCGGCTTCCAGGCGGTGCAGATCCTCGGGGGTGCAGAAGTAGTTGCCTTCCATGTGGCCGATGGGCATTTGCAGCACGTTGCCCTTTTCCAAGCCCTGGGTGAAGGGGCTGTTGGCCGTTTCCACGCGCAGGTGGACCTGCTTGCAGATGTACTTGAGGCCGGCATTGCGCATCAGAGCGCCGGGCAGCAGTCCGGATTCGGTCAAAATCTGGAAGCCGTTGCAGATGCCCAGCACCAGTCCGCCGCCTGCGGCAAACTTCTTCACCGCACCCATCACCGGCGAGAAGCGGGCGATGGCCCCGGTGCGCAGGTAGTCGCCGTAGGCAAAGCCGCCGGGAACCAGCACGGCGTCGACGCCCTGCAGGTCCTCGGAGTCGTGCCAGAGAAAGGTGACGGGCTGATGAGCCACTTCGGCAATCACGTGATAGGTGTCGTGGTCGCAGTTGGAGCCGGGAAAGACGAGAACCCCAAATTTCATGCCTCTAGGTTATCAGCTTTGCCGGAGCGCGGGTGCGGTATCCGGGGCGCAGCGGTGCCTGAATGGGAAAGCCAGTTGCGGCCGGTGGTGGACAGTGCTCTTGCCGGGCACAATCGAGGCGATAATAGGGCCACGGAGGTCCCTGTGCAGACTGCGCTCAAGATCGGTTCGGGAGGAATGGACCAATCCAATCCTGGGCAGACGCCGGGCTTGGATTCCGTGCTCCACTCTCCACTGAGCCCCAGTACCGAGATTCAATTCACCTTGGGTCCGGGCGCGACGATCCTGACCGCCAACCGGCAGGCCGCGCAAACGATGAAATGTCCTGCGCATGAACTGGCGGGTGTGGAGTTCCCTGTTTTTTTTACCGCTCCCGAGGAGGCTCGGGATCTGTACGAAGTTGCCTTGCGCAGGGGATTGGCGCAGGGCAGGTTTCTTGAACTGCGTACCTCCGATAGCGGCGTTTGCCGGCTCTTGTGCCGCGCAGTGCGGATCAAGGGAAAAGGGGAGCGGGTGCGGGTCACGGCTCGGAATCTGAGCCGGAGCCCATCGCCGGCGATTTCCCAACTCGACACCCAGGACAAATACCGCATCGCCTTCGAATATGCCCATCTGGGAGTCGCGCTGGCCGACATCGAGGGGAATCTCTTCGAGGTCAACCGCATGATGGTGCAGACCTTCGGCTTCGAAAGCGGGCAATTGACCAGCATGAAGATCTGCGATCTGGCCTTTCCCAGCGATGAAGCCTTGCTGCGCGAGTTTTTTCGCGCGGCGCAGTTGGGTGAACAAAAGAAATCCAGTGTAGAAGCGCGCTTTCTTGACCGCAGGGGAAAGCAGATCTTTGTCAGCCTGAGCTGCGGGATGGCGCGCAGCGACGCAGGAATTCCGCAGTACATGATCGTCAGCTTCCGCGATGTGACCGAGGGCAAAAAGTCGCAGGCTGAGCTGGAGGAACTCGCCTCGTATGATGCGCTGACCAAAACTCTGAACCGCGCGCGAATGCAGGAGCGCGGCTCCCTGGAGATCCTCCGCAGTGAACGCCATGGGCACAAACTCTCCCTGGTGGTCATCGACCTGGATCGTTTTAAACAGGTGAACGACACCTACGGCCACGCCGTTGGTGATCGGGTCTTGATCGGATTCAGCGAGGTGACCCGTAACTGCCTGCGGCAGATCGATCTTTTTGGCCGGTGGGGGGGCGACGAGTTCCTCCTGCTGCTGCCGGATACGGGGCCGGTGGGCGCACGCAAGATGGCGGAGCGGGTTCGCGCGGCGCTCGAGAGCTTCAACTTTCCTCAAGGGCTGAGCATCACCGCCAGTCTGGGAGGGGTTGGCTGGCGGGTAGGAGAGAGCTTTGCCGCATTGCTGGAGCGCGCCGATGCCGTCATGTACCGCGCCAAGCAGGCGGGGGGCAACCGCGTTGAAGTCGATTGCGACGACCTGCACAACGACACGATACGCGTGCCCGATCACCTGCCCATGCATCCCTTGCATTGGAAGCGCTCCTACGCCTGCGGGAATTCCTCCATCGACGGCGAACACCGGCAATTGTTTCAGATCTCCAATCGCATTCTCACCGCCATGAACGTGCAGGACCAGCAGCAGGAAGTCCTCCCGCTGGTGGACGAATTGGTGGCGGCGGTCGTGGAACACTTCCACCACGAAGAGGCGCTGTTGCAGGCTTGGCAATATCCCCAATTCGAGGAGCACAAGGATTGTCACCGCGGCTTGCTGGAGCAGGCCTGCGACCTGGTTGCACGCTGCAAGCGCGGCCAGACGACCACCGGGGCGCTGCTGGGGTTTGTGATCTACGATGTCGTCGCCCGCCACATGCTTCAGGAAGACTTCAAATATTTGCCCTGGATCGAAAAGAGCGAATAAGCCTTGCTGTTCGCGGCTCTCGCGTTTCAGGTCTATGCCTCGGCCGATCCGCCAATCCGGCATTTGCGAACGATGGGCGCGGGGAAAACGTTGCGGCCAGCCGGCTCAAACCTCCGATCCGGCTCGCTCGGCGCCTCAGAACGCGCCAGAAATGCCTTGCGCCTGCAATAATCTACGCCATGCAAACGGCGCTCACCGCGGAGAGGCTCTGGAACGGAACCGGTTTCATTGACCATCCACTCGTTCTCATCGAAGAGGGACGGATTACCTCCCTCTCGACCCAGACAGCCTCTGCGGTCCCGGCGCGAACAGAAGTTGTGGACTTTCCTGGCGCGACGCTGGCCCCCGCCTTTTTCGATGTACACATCCATGGCGCGGCGGGCCACGACGTGATGGAAGCCACTCCGGAAGCGCTCACAGCAATGGGCAGCTTTCTGGCCACGCGCGGCACGGGCAGCTTTTTGGCCACTACCGTCACCGCGCCTGTCGAAACGACGCTGCGCTCTCTCTCCGGCCTGGCCCGGCTGATTCAAGCGCGGCGGCAGGGTTCATGTGCCTGGCCTGTCGGCATTCATCTGGAAGGCCCGTTTCTCTCCCACACCAAGCGTGGGGTTCATCCGCCCCAGGAGCTGCTTGCGCCCGACATCGCCCTCTTCGATCGCTTCTACGAGGCCGCCGAGGGGCACATCCGGTTGATGACGCTGGCTCCAGAGCTGCCCGGCGCGGTGGAGCTGACCGCTCATGCCGCGGCGCGCGGAGTGCGCGTTTCGCTGGGCCACTCCAACGCCACCGCCGCCGAGACCCGTGCGGCAATCGCCGCCGGAGCCGTCAGCGCTACCCACACCTTCAACGCCATGCGCCCCCTGGATCACCGCGAGCCGGGCATCCTGGGCGTGGTGCTTACGGACGACGCGCTCTATGCCGAACTCATCTGCGACGGCATCCACACCGCGCCGGAGATGGTGCGGCTGTGGTGGAAAGCCAAAGGCCCCCATCGCGCCCTTCTGGTTACCGACGCCATGAGCGCTACCGGCATGATGGACGGCGAATATCTGCTGGGCGGATTTCCCGTGCAGGTGGCCAACGGCCGGGCCACAGCAGGAGGCGTGCTGGCGGGCAGCGTGCTGACTCTGGACCGCGCCCTGTGCAATTTTTTGGCCTTTACCGGCGCTCGCCTCGAAGAGGGATTGCCGCTGCTCACCCGCAATCCGGCGGCCATGACGGGCCTTGATGCAGGTGCGCTGCGCGTAGGCGGCCTTGCCAACCTGGCAGCCGTCAGCGCGGCGGGAGAACTGGTGGGATCGGTTGTGAATGGCGTGGTAGCGCCGGCCTCCCGGCCGGCTGGATCGTGGACCTCCCGGTCCACGATGGTTTCTTCGTAGCCGCAAAGACAGGAATGCGGCGAGGGTGGGGCGCTCCAGTCTCGGTTGTTTGAGCAATCCGCGGCAACATTTATTTTTTGCTGCTCTATTGGGCCGCCAGCCGCTGGGCGCGCCAGACAGCGCCATCAAGGGAGACCACCGCCTCCTGGACCACGGGCATCGCCGGTGCGGCGGCTTTCAACCCGGCAAAAAAAGCCTCGCGCACAAGCGCCATCTTCTCGATCACGCCGCCGGTCCAGGCTACCGGAACCTCGCCTTCGATCCCATGTTTGCGGCGCAGTTTGGCGCGCACCAGCAGCACCGACTCGACCAGATCGGCCGCGGCCTGCCGTAAGACGCTCAGGGCAACGGGATCGCCCGCCAGGGCAAGTTCATGGATCGCCGGCGCCAGCGCGGCAAAGTCCGGTCCAGGAGTGCTGTCGCCCAGGTTGACCAGATCGCCCAGCGTGGGTGTGCCCCAGATCTCGCCCACCTTTTCAAGAATCTGTGTTGGCTCCTCGCGGTCCAGGGCGTGCAGGGCGCGGCGGATGGCGTGCAGTCCGATCCAGTAACCGGAGCCTTCATCGCCCAGGCGCGAACTCCAGCCGCCGGCCGACTCGCGGCTGCCGTCGGGCGCGCGGCCAATGCAGTTGGAGCCGGTTCCGGCAATCTGCAGGATTCCCGGACCACCGCGGAAGGCCGCATCCAGAGCGATCACCTCGTCGCCCACCACCTCGGAGCGCTCGACCGCATATTCCCCCAGGACGCCAACAATCCACTCCGGCACGCCGGGCATGGAGGCGCTGGCCACTCCCACCGACGCCGTGTCCAGACTCTTGACTCCGGCCTGCGCATAGATTTCAGCCAACAGGGAGCGCAGATTCTGCTCCGCCGCCGCCGCGCCCACGCGCAGCCGCTTGATGGAGCCGCCCTGAGCGTGGCCCAAGAGCCGCTCCCCGTTCACGATCGCCGCTCGAGTGTGTGTGCCGCCGCCGTCGATGCCTAAAACCAATGCCATTCCGCTTGCTCCTTTGTGGATCGACGATAAATCGCCGCAGCTGCCGGCCGCAATGAATTGAACCCGGTGGGGTGCGGGCTGAACCGCGCACATACGGCTGCGCAACCCCTCGCAATCCCTGCGCACCAGCTTATCGCACAGGGCGCGGAGTACGAATCTTGCGCAGGGGAATCCTCCGCGGTGCAAAAAGCCTCGACGCAGCAAGCAGCAACCCCGTGCCCCCCCGCCCGGCAATGCCGGCGCTGCCAAAGAGCGGTTTCGATGCTACAATCGAAGAGAAGATGGCGGCTATAGTTCAGCGGCAGAACGCCTGACTGTGGCTCAGGATGTCGTGGGTTCGATCCCCACTAGCCGCCCCAATATCAACTATTTTATAATCAACAACTTACAAAACAAACCTTCAAATTGTGCTGATTCTGTGCTACCACCCACTGCAACTCGAGGCTTTGCCTCGTGGGTACACCCTCTATCACGATATTTGTCTGGCACGCAGATGGTTGCAAATACGCAGGAGATGAGTTTTCCCGACCTTGTAAATGCCGGAAACTCCTCCGCTGGACCCAGGAGGGCGCCCAGCATCGGCGTAGGGCTGGTACTCGTTCATGGGAGGAGGCGTAAGAGCTAAAACGGCAGATCCAGGACCAACTCTCCAGACCCGCTCCGGAATCTAAGCCGGAGGACACTGTGAGCAAAGGAGAGGCCGCCGTGAGCCTCTTCATCAAGGACGAGAGGGTACAGGGCTTAACGCTTGGTGTCATCGGGAAACACATCCTTGAAATGGACCGGCTCCGTGACACCTTTGCCGTGGACCCTTGTGGAAAAAAGCATCCCTATGGAGGAAGTATCCAAGGCGCTCGGCCGCAAATCGATGAAGACGATCGGGCGCCACTAAGGGCATCACGTCCCTTGAGACAGGCTATGTTCTCGCTCTGTTGCTCATGGTAGTTGGTGCTGCATGGTCCGGTATCCTGTTCATGCAGAGTAAAAAAACCAATCCGCGGAACCCGAGCAGAAACGGGCCGCCATTTTAACTGAATGACATTATTTCAGGCTCTTTGCCTCAAGCAGGATTTATCATCTGAACCAGATCTTACTTCTGATGCAACTGTGTTTCGCTACCCATACAAGGAAGTCCGATCGTTGGAGATTCGGGATGAAACTTTACCGCGCTGGTAAATTGGTATGTTTTGTAGTCCTTCTGTTTCTTGCCATCCATGGAACGGCCCAGCAACAAATGCAGATTTTACATGGCCACGTCCCTTCTGCGTTGTCAAGCGGAAAAGCTGCAATCGCAGGCGAATTGCCCCACGATCGGCGAATGAATATTTCCTTTGTGCTGCCACTGCGGAATGAAAACGCGCTTGACTGCTTTCTTCGGAATCTTTATACCCCTGGCAGCTCAGATTACCGGCACTTTCTAAGTGTGGATCAGTTTACAGCACAGTTCGGCCCGTCCAGGAACGATTACGATGCCGTCGTCAATTTTGCCCGGCAGAGCGGTTTCAATTTGACAGGGAGCACAAAGAATCGAATGCTCGTTTCTGTCTCCGGGACTGTCGATCAAATACAGCGAGCACTTCATGTTCAACTCAACACATATCACCACCCAACGGAGAATAGGACCTTTTTTGCACCCGACCGGGAGCCGTCAATCGCATTGGGCATCCCGGTTGCGCATATTACTGGCCTGAACAATTACTCCATTCCGCAACCTTTGCTGACAACAGCAGCGGATGCGCAACCTCTCGACAACTCGCCATTGTCAGGGTCGGGCCCACGAGGTTTGTTTCTGGGCAGCGATATGCGATCTGCTTATTACGGAGGAACAGAACTTACCGGAGCGGGGCAGATCGTCGGATTGGTTGAATTCGATGGATTTAGTCAGAGCGATGTCGATTTGACCTTCACCAGCGCTGGCCAGTTCTATTCAGTTTCTGTTGAAAAGGTTCTGGTGGCCGATGCTACCGGTATTGCGTGCCAGTTTATGTATCCCTGCAGCGACGCCGAGCAGGTTCTGGATATCGTGCAGGCGATTGGAATGGCCCCTGGGCTGAGTCAGGTGCGTGTCTACATCGGCGGCGGAGACACGGAGATTCTGAATTCCATTGCCGAAGAGAATCTTGCCAAAGAGGTAAGTATCTCCTGGACATGGACTCCGGACGATCCGACTACCGACGATCCGTTTTTCAAGGAATTCTCAGCTCAGGGTCAGAGCGTCTTTGTGGCAACTGGAGACAGCGGAAGTTATATTTCGAGCGATTCTGTTTATCCGGCTGAAAGTACATATGTCACTGCCGTGGGCGCGACCGATCTGGTAACCACAGGCCCCGCTGGCTCCTGGTCTTCGGAAACAGCATGGAGTCAGAGCGGTGGTGGAATAAGTCCCGATTCAATCGCTATCCCGAGTTGGCAGGCTGGCGTTGCAAATGCTTCCAACGGCGCTTCATTGACCTACCGCAACCTGCCCGATGTGGCGATGGAAGGCAATACGGATAATTACTACTGTGCACAGGGTTCTTGCACCGGGAGTGCGGGGGGAACAAGCTTTGCTGCGCCGCGCTGGGCTGGGTTCATGGCTCTGGTGAATGAACAGGGGCAAAATGCGGGTGACCCGCTGGTGGGCTTTCTGAATCCAGCGCTGTACCCATTGGCTGAAGGCTCAAATTCCAGTAGTGTTCTTCACGATATTACCAGCGGCAGCAATGACTATACCGGAACCTGCAACGGAGCGGCTTACTGCCATGCTACCGTTGGTTACGATCTCGTAACGGGATGGGGCAGTCCGGCAGGACAGCCTCTTATCGACGCACTCGCTCCTCCTCCGGTGAAGAAGAGTTTCGAGCTATCCAGCTCCGCGAATTCATTGACCATCACTCCGGGGAATTCTGCCGGAGCAACCATCACCGTCGTTGGACAGGGAGGATTCTCCGGCAGCGTGAGTTTTTCGGTTACCGGTTTGCCCTCGGGAATCACTGCCGTTTGGAGTGCCAATCCCGCGGCTTCGGGAAGCCAACTGACTTTCACGGCAGGACCATCGGCAATGCGAGGTTCGTATCGCATCATCGTTACCGGGACCTCGGGCACACTTGCCGCAAGTACGTTGATTGTCGTCGGCGTGAACGCACCCGGATTTGCCATCTATCCGGTACCGGGAAATTTGGCAATCTTTCAGGGCACCGAAATAGAAACAAGTATTCAGGTCGAGTATCTGGACGGTTTCAGCGGTGCAGTCAATTTCGGTATTACCTCGCCCTTGCCAACGGGAGTAACAGCGGTCTGGCAGCAAAACCCCAGCACCAGCGCAAGCCTGCTGACATTGAGTGTGAGCGGAACCGCGGCAGTCGGCGCCACGACATTGGCAATTACCGGCACTTCCGGTGGGCTTATTGCCACCACCACTATTTCCCTCAATGTCGAAGCGCCAAGCGTGTGGTTGTTACCATCACCGGGGTTTCTGCCCATCTATCAGGGAGGAACCACTACCTCTACGATATTTGTCCTTCCGCAGGGAACACCCCACGGACCCTACAGCCTTTCCACGCAATCTCTTCCCGCTGGCGTCAGTGTCACCTTCAATCCTTCAACCGTCAACGTAGGTGAAACCAGCCAGATGACAGTCACAGCCGATGCAACCACACCCCCAGGACTCGATGGAGTTACTATTCTTGGTAGTCCTCAAGTGCTCGGCGATCAATATGAGTTTTCAGGGGTTGGACTTATCGTCACAGCTTTGCCGCAGCCTACAGCATCTGTATCCGTTTCTTCCCCCTATGTTCGGCTGATGCAAGGCACAAGCGCGACTGTAACCATTAATGTCAATTCCCTGAATGGCTTTACAGGCACTGAAAGTTTCAGGGTCGTACCTCCCGCCGGTGTTACGGCAACGTTTAGTCAGAATCCAAGTTCCGCCAGCAGCATACTGACGCTGACAGCAAGCGGAACTGCAAAGCCGGGAGTTTGGAATTTGGGTTTCGACCACCAGGCAAGCAACGCGATCAATAGCGCGAATTATATCGACGATTTTTTTGTGGAGGTTCAACCCGCCGCGTCCTATAGCCTTTCAAACAGTGCTTCGCCTCTTGCTGTGACTCCAGGCGGATCGGCGAGCACAACCATCACGGTGAACCCGCAACCCGGATTTACCGGCAACGTTCAGCTTGCCGTTATCTCGAACTTGCCATCGGGCACAAGCGCCACGTTCAATCCGAACCCGGCATCCCAATCGAGTGTACTGACCGTTTCAGCAAACAACTCTGTTGCTCCTGGTGCCTATCCAATCGAAGTCGCGGGAACCTCGGGAAGCCAAACTGTCACAGATTATTTCTCATTGAGTATTGAGATCCCCACTACAACAACCCTGACGGTTACTCCACCGTCCATTACGCAGCCCAGTGAGAAATCGTATATTTTGGCCGCCACTGTGCTCACCGGTTCCAGTCAACCTGCGCATGGACAGGTGAGTTTCTGCAATGCCGATGCCGCATCCTGCACCGGTCTGAACCTGTTGGGCACAGCGCAATTGACCAAGAGCGGAACGGCTCTTTTGCGCTTCAGCCCCTCTGTGGGAACGCACAATTACAAAGCTGTTTTCTCCGAGGAGCCGAACGGTACAACTCCGTACACGGCCAGTTCTTCCGCGCCGGTCAATCTGACGGTGAAGGGATCCACCACAACAACGCTCAAAACCGCGGGCTCCCCAGGGAACTACACATTGACCGCAGCAGTTTCTGCTGCCGGTGGTGCTGCTCCAAGTGGAAGCGTAACATTTGCCGATAACTCGCTGGGGACGATTACGCCTTCTACTGCGGATCTGGTCAGTGAAACGCAGAATATCAACTTCACCGGTTTGTCGTTTCCAAGTTCCATCGGTTCTTTGAATGCCATCGCGACAGGCGATTTTAACGGGGACGGGATTCCGGATCTGGCCGTCTCCAGTGTGACAAATAACGATATCATTATCTTTCTCGGCAATGGGGACGGCACCTTCAAACAGATGCCTGGCACCGTGCCGGCAGGATCTGGTCCATACTCCATCGCCGTGGGCGACTATAACGGAGACGGAAACGCCGACCTGGCAATAGCTGATATGACATCAAACTCCGTCCTGATATTGCTGGGCAATGGCGATGGTACGTTCTCTGCGGGGACATCCACAGGCATCAACGGTTCAGAGCCTTGGTATTTGATTTCTGCTGACTTTAACCGCGACGGCAATCCGGATCTTGCAGTCATTAATATAGGCAGCAGCAGTATAACCATTCTGCTAGGCGCTGGCGACGGGACATTTACTGCAAAATCCGGCAATATTCCTACTGGAAGCTTTCCACAATCTCTTGTCGCCGGTGATTTCAACGGAGATGGAAATCCCGACATCGCTGTGGTGAATTTCAATGACAGCACGGTTTCCATATTTCTTGGAAACGGCGATGGCACCTTTCAATCCGGGCGGAATTATGCCACAGGGAGTCTGCCTAACAGCATTGCCGCCGCCGATCTCAACAAAGATGGAAAACTGGATTTGGTGATCACGAATTACGGTGACAACTCTATCTCCATCCTGCTCGGCAATGGGGATGGAACATTTAATGTGAAGACAAGTTTGGCCGGCTCTCTGGTGAGCCCTCTGCAGGTGGCTGTGGCGGATTTTAACCAGGACGGAATCCCGGATCTGGCAATCACTAATTATTCAAGCAGTACGAGTTCCGAAGACACATTGCAAATCTATCTCGGCATTGGAGACGGATCCTTCAGTACGACACCTATCAGCACCTCTACTGGGGGATATTCGGAGCCGCTTGTCGTAGCCGATCTCAATCAGGATGGGATTCCAGACGCTATCTATCCTAAGTATGCGTCCATAAATGTTCAACTGACGCAGTTGAACACGACTGCAACTGCCTCTGCAAGCGGAGTCGGAGTTACAGGCACAGGGTCGCAGACTATTACGGCCAACTACCCTGGCGACAGCAACTATTCTTCCAGCCAGTCATCGGGTGTCACTCTGTCAGCAGATCAGCAGGCCGCCACCCCGAGCTTCACTCCGCTGGGAGGAGTATATGCAGGCTCGCAGACGGTGACGATCAGCACGACCACGCCGAACGCAACGATCTACTACACCACCAACAACACTACGCCGACAACTAGTTCTTCGGTCTACGGTAGCTCGATCACAGTTGGTTCCAGTGAGACGCTAAAAGCGGTAGCCATAGCCGTGGGTTTCTCGCAGAGTGCTGTCGCGACAGCGGTCTACACCATCAAGGCCACGCCAACGATTACCTGGGCCACACCCGCTGCGATCACCTATGGAACCGCGCTGAGCGCAACCCAACTGAACGCGAGCGCCGGTGGCATTGCCGGAACTCTTGCTTACACACCCGCGCTGGGCACGGTGCTCAGCGCAGGTACGCAGACCCTTTCGGTGACCTTCTCTCCGACCGACACCACCGACTACTCCTCGGTCACACAGACGGTAGCGCTGCAGGTGAACAAGGCGACTCTGACGGTGACCGCATCCAGCCCCGTTGTGGACTTCGGTTCCCCAATTCCTACGATCGCGCCCAGCTATAGCGGATTTCAGAATGGGGATAACGCCTCAGTGGTAACTGCGGCTCCGGTCTGCTCGACGGCGTATACAACCACCAGCGCGGTTAACTCATCACCCTCGACAAGCTGCTCTGGCGGAACGGTCTCTACCAATTACCTGTTCAGCTATGTCGGCGGAACAGTGACGATTGTCAAGGACACGCCACTCATTGCCTGGACCACACCCTCGGCGATCACCTATGGCACCGCGCTGAGCGCAACCCAACTGAATGCGACGGCGGCAGTAGGTGGATCGTCGGTAGCCGGAACGTTTACCTATACACCCGCATTGGGTACGGTCCTGAAGGCAGGCAGTAGACAGACGCTCTCGGTCACCTTCGCCCCCACCGACACTACCGACTATGCAACATCC
>Ga0181535_10000333_pt1 | contig 72836 bp, 74 predicted proteins | sample PEATcosm2014_Bin_44_FD_119774 | JGI IMG/M metagenome (GOLD analysis project Ga0181535, IMG submission 119774) | Peatland microbial communities from MTU Mesocosm Facility, Houghton, MI, USA - PEATcosm2014_Bin17_30_metaG | ecosystem: Environmental > Terrestrial > Soil > Wetlands > Peat | place... | reverse complement strand
TTATCCTCAATCTCCATCAACCTATTGTATTTGCAAACGCGCTCGCCGCGGACAAGCGAGCCGGATTTTATGAAAGGACAAGAGAGACCGACAGAGAGGTCAGCGATGAATGTGTCTGCCGTCTCGCCGGAACGATGGGAAATGAAAGGGATCCAACCCTGCTTCTTTGTGAGCTGGATCGCTTCGATCGTCTCGGTCAACGTGCCGATCTGGTTTACTTTTATCAAGACAGAATTGATCGCTTTCTTGTCGATCGCAATCTGTATCCTCTTTACGTTCGTGACTGTCAGATCGTCCCCGACGATGACGGCATTTCCACCGAGCTCTGCTGTCAATTTTGCAAAGCCGTCCCAGTCGTCTTCGGCCAAGCCGTCTTCGATCGATATGATCGGATATCTTTTGACGAGCTCTTCGTACCAACCGATCATCTTGTCGCTCGTCATCTTCTTTTTCTTGCCGGCTATCCTCAAATTGTATTTGCCGTTCTCATAGAAGCTCGAGCCGGCGGCGTCGATGCCGATCTTTACCTCGCCGGTAGAATATCCGGCGGCACGTATCGCTTCTACGATCACATCGAGCGCTTCTTCGTTCGAACCGAGCTGTGGGGCAAAGCCGCCCTCATCACCGACAGAGACGACGTCTCCTTTCCCTTTCAATATCTTTCTCAAGGAATCTATGACTTCAGCTCCGGCTCTGACTTTTTCTTTAAAAGAAGAAAAATCCCTGGGAATGAGCATGAATTCCTGGATATCGAGGCCGCTATCCGCATGTTTGCCGCCGTTTATAATATTGAATGCCGGCTGGGGCAAAGTGAAATTCTTGTTTCCAGCGATATTCCCAAGATATTCGTATAGCTCGATCCCTTGCTCCTTGGCACAAGCTCGCGCGAATGCCAGTGAGACGCCGAGAATCGCATTCGCCCCAAATTTTGACTTGTTCGGCGTGCCATCCTGCCGCATCATCGCCTCGTCCAGAGATTTCTGGTCGAGTTCTCTGCTTTTGACGAGATTAAAGATCTCTTCGTTTACGTTCTTTACGGCATTCAAAACCCCTAAGCCGTTATAGCGTTTTTTGTCGCCGTCACGCAGTTCAAGCGCCTCGTGGATGCCGGTGGACGCACCAGAAGGAACGCCTGCGACATCCTTTGCACCAGACTCAAGCTCACAAAAAACTTCTACCGTCGGATTTCCGCGCGAATCGATTATTTCTCTCGCTTTCAATGATTTGATCTTTGACATGATTTTAAAAATTGATTTTGGATTCAAGATTTAGGATTTTGGATTCAAGAATGAACGCACAATTTTTTGTCTTCCTTGTAAAAAATTGCCTGGTTCCTATTATCTGATCTTGCATCATAAATCCTTGATCTATTTTTATAATGTATTTATCTTTTCCCTACCCTCCATATGCCTCTCTGTCTCGACTATTATCTTCTCCATCATCGCTACCGATTCTATCGGATATCTGCCTTCGGCGGTTTCTTCGGAAAGCATGACTGCATCGGCGCCCTGCCACACCGCATTCTCGACATCAGTCACTTCGGCGCGTTCTGGTGTCGGGTTATTCACCATCGACAGCATCATTTGTGTGGCCACAATTACGGGCTTGTCGGTAGACTTGGCTTTGCCGATGATCTTTTCTTGGATAAAGGGGATCTGTTCAAGGGGAACCTCGTTACCTAGATCGCCTCTGGCCACCATGACCGCATCGGCCGCGGCGATTATCTCGTCGAGAGATCCCAGAGCGACCTTGCGCTCTATCTTTGCGATGATCTTTTGACTGCCATGATTTTCTCCTATCAATCGACGACACATGACGATATCGTTCGCAGTGCCGACAAAAGACACTGCCACATATTCCACGCCCTGTTCTGCTGCGAATCTTATGAATTCCTCGTCATGTTTAGTTATAGAATGCATGGCGTGATGATTATATGTATGACCCTCCTTTTCCTGGACGCGCGGACCAGGCAAGTCGACGATGATCGGGATCCTTCGATTCAATTCCCCTTCGATTTTTCTGACGATCCCTATCTGATCAGTGTGGATCTTCATGTCTGCCCAAGAAAAATTCAACCTGACCACATTGAGACCGCATTCTACCATTCTCTTGATGGTCTTCTCATTTGAAGAGACAGGCCCAATGGTCGCCACGATCTGTGCTTTTGTGTTTTTGTCGGTGTTTTTCATTTATTTTTATATGATTTTCGAATTTTTTCACGCGTTCACCTTTGATTCTACATAGCGGGACTCCTTTTTTAAAACATGTCCGTCGCCATCTAAATCATATATTATGATAGCACCAAAAGGCATTTCTACATCGGCGATACCAGAATCAGAGACACGTTCAATATATTTTATGATAGTGCGCAGAGAATTGCCGCTAGTCACGATCAAGACATCTTTGCCGCTCTTGACCAGCGGAAAAATCTCTTTTAAAAAGTAGGGGACGGTGCGATCATAGACCATTTTTAGAGATTCGCCATGAGGCAATGGGCAATCCCAGCCGCGCCGCACTTCCTTGAATTTTTTCTCGCCCAAGAGCTTTTCCATCTCCCATTTGTTCTTGCCTGTGTAATCGCCGTAATCTCGCTCGTTCAGAGCGGCGCTGCGCGTTATCGGAACATCGATGCCAATGCCTTCTTCCATAGACAAAAGCGTCTGCAATGAGCGCTTCTGAGCCGAGGTGAATGCTTGGTCGATATGAACGTCCTTGATCAATTCTCCCATCTTCTTTGCCATTTCAAAACCATATTGGGTCAAACCGACATCAGTGACGCCTGTCCATTTGCCGAGCTTGTTCCACTCTGATTCATGATGGCGAGCGAGGATCAATTTGCCCATTTCTATGCTTGGAGTTTTAGAATTCATCTTATTACTTATTATAAGCATATAAAGTCCTTAAAGCATGTAAAGCTAGGAGTGTCCGTATTTACTTTACAGATTTTATTGACTTTCAACTTTATTCACTAGTTTATCACACTATTCCTAGGCACTCTCCCTTCAAAAAAATCTATGATATTATTCGCCGCGATTTCCGACATCTCGTCGCGAGTCTGCAAGCTTGCCGAAGCGATATGCGGCGTCAAAATGACATTCGGCAGCTTTGCGAGGCCTGGCGAAAGCTTTGGTTCGAATTCGAACACATCGAGCGCAGCTCCGGCGAGTGTCTTTTCCTTGAGCGCTTTGGTCAAAGCGATCTCGTCGACGACCGGCCCGCGAGAAGTGTTGACCAAAAAAGCCGTCGGCTTCATCATCTTTAGCCGCGCTTCGTTGATGAGGTGATGTGTCGAGTCGAGCAAAGGAACATGGATGCTTATTATGTCAGCTTTTGGCAAAAGTTCATCGATAGAAGCGCAATAAACCGCGCCGCTTTCTTTTTCAATTTGCTCGTTCCTTGTGATATCTGTGTAAATGACCTTTAGACCAAGCCCGCTCGCATAATGAGCGACTTTGCCTCCGATACGGCCGACTCCTACAATGCCGATAGTTTTTCCCAGAATATCCATTCCGATAAAAAGCATCGGGTCCCAGCCCTTGTACTTGCCCTTACGGACAAATTCATCTGCCTCTACGATTCTGGCAGCTAGGGCAAGCGCCAAAGCTAGAGCATGTTCCGCCACAGATTCAGAGGTCTGCAGAGCAGGAGCATTTGAAACGGCGATGCCGCGTTTTTTCGCTTCGATCAGATCGATATTATCAAAGCCGGTGGCATAATTGGCGAATATCTTGACTGTCTTGGCGGCGTCGAACACTCTCGAGTCGACCTTGTCGGTCAACAAACTGATGACGCCGTCATAAGAGCCGTTTTTTAGGGTACGAACGAGCTCTTTTTGGCTCATTATTCTGTCTTTTGGATAGATATCGACCGCGTACCCTTTGTCCACCAACATTTTAATGCCGACATCTGGGATTTTCCTTGTTATAAATATTTTGGTCATGAGCAGATTATATCACAGTGTTGAAGGTCTACCCTTCAACATCGACGCCGATTGCCTGGCTTATGTCCGCAAATCCGTCTCTCTTCAAAAGCTCGGTCAGCCCGCGGTTTATTTCGCTAATGACTTGCGGACCTTCATATATCATGCCCGTTATCATTTGAACTAGCGATGCACCAAAACGGATTTTTTTATATGCATCATACGCTGTAAAAACGCCGCCGGATGCGATGAGGATCAGTTTTTTGCTTTCATTATCGTCTTTTGTTCTCGCCTTTTGCTTCCTGCTTATGTATGCGAGCGTATCATCGGACAGATCACTGACTGCTTTTCCGCTCATGCCGCCGACAGCAGGAACTTTTTCATCGACGACTATTGGGTTATCCCTCTTTCTGGTCAAGTTGGTGCTGATAATGCCGTCAATCCTGTGCTTGTAGACCACATCGAGCATCGAATCGATCTCATCATGCGAAAGGTCCGGAGAAAGCTTTATGAAGACTGGCTTTTTTGTCGGGATTTTATCCAAAACATTGAAAAGCTGATCGAGCTTTTGTGGATCGATGAATGGTTGACCTCCTTTGGCGTTCGGACAACTGATATTGACCGTTATATAGTCGCTGACCGGTTCCATCGTCCTAAAGGCCTTGGCAAAGTCTCCAATGGCATTTTCCAAGACGAGATTCTCTGCGCAATTCGTCATGGCCACGCTCGCACCGATGGGGATATCAAAATGTTTTCCTGAGAGTTTTTTTGAGACAGCGTCACAGCCGTCGTTCTTTAACCCGTACCAAACGACCAAGCTTTTTGATTTTGGCAATCTCCATAGGCGCGGCTTTGGGTTGCCGGCGCATTTCTCCCCGGTCACAGATCCGACTTCTGCAAAGCCAAAGCCAACCGAAGGAAGGATATCCGTCATTTCCGCGTTCTTGTCAAAGCCGGCAGAAAGGCCGATAGGATTCTCGAAATGTATTCCCAGCACATTCTGCGATAATGATTCGTTTTTATAAGCAAATAACCAGCGTGCGCTGGCTCGTCCGAGAGAATATTTGCCGAGAATCGATCCGACGCACGTCATATAATCATGCACCTTCTCTGGATCTTGGAGGAAAAAAAACGGCTTTAGGACGCACAGATATGATCCGTGGATCATTTTATTGCGGCAAGAAATGAGTGCATCTTTCATGACAGACATTCTATCATATCCATAAGTCGAGGCCTGGATTTTCCGGGTTGAAATTCAAAATACAAAAGAGCGGACCGAGATGGTCCGCTGTGAGCTATGTTTGCTTGACTGACGTCAAGCAATGAGCAATCGGGCACCGGGATTTTCACGAAAGAATCGTTCGCGCAAACCTCTGTGACCTCCATGCGCTTCAAAATGAATGAGCTTTTCTTCGAACGCCGGCGTGTGACCGACCGATTCTCCTGTCACCCATTCATTGAACGGACTGTTTATCTCCTCACGGAGCATCGTGTAGAACTTCAACACGATGGATTTTTCGACGGGCATTTCTGGCGCGTTATTTTCCATATTTCAAAGGGTTTAAGGTTGACTCTGCACATAATTATATACCCCACTAAAAAATATAGGACAAGGAGTTATCCCCTTTTGGCCGTTTTTTGAGACTATCCGCGCAAACTGCCTGAAGCGATCCAATGCCCAATGCGACCCTTTGTAGTCGCGGCATGAGTAGGAATCATCTACGAACTTCGCGTCGAAATAGAGGTACAGTTGCCGATACGGGGCATGATGCAAAAGCATGTCCCACACACTAGCTTTGTGAATACTGCGCGGCTTCGGATCATTGACCGAGAAACAACGTCATGAATAACTTGATTTGTCCGTCGTCAGCGAGCATAGACCATAAACTATAATAAATCCTCTGGCGATACAATCTGTGTTTTCGCTTCGGGATACTTCTTCAGAAAAGAATCGAACGAGGTCTGCTTCTCATTATTCCATTTGCATTCGTATACTGAAATTTTCCCTTCAAGTTCTTCAACCACATCTATTTCTTCACCTGTACGCGTCCGCCAAAACATGACCTGTGCGGGAAAAGCTTCCGTAGAATTGATTTTGAATCTTTCCATGATAAAGAAGTTTTCGAAGAGAGCCCCTTTATCCTGCCTATCATTCAACATGGATACGTTATCTATAACGGCATTTCGGACGCCAGTATCAATGAAATATATTTTGAATGCCTTTTTTATCTCGTTTCGAGGATTTCGTGAATATGGTCTTATTATCTTTATGACATATGACTGCTCCAAAAGCTTGATATATTTTTCGACCGTAGCTCTGCTCACGCCCAACGATAGCGCCAACTCGTTTACCGACACGAGTGATCCAATCTGAAGCGCGAGCATTTTGATGAGATTTTTAAATATTCGCGGGTTGCGAATCGACTCAAATGTATAGACGTCCTTGTAAAGATAGTTCGTGGCAAGATTTTTAAGAAGATCTTCCTTGATCTTTAGATCTTTCTCGGCTACGACGGCGGGATATGTCCCGAGACGCATATAATCATGAAGCTCACTCATAGAAATACTACCAACGGTCTGCATAATCTCCGCAATAGAAAGTGGGTAAAGTATGAATTCAAATGCCCGACCAGTAAGCGGCTCATTGATTTTATTTGCAAGATCGAATGAGGATGAACCTGTGGCAATAATTTGGATATCTGGATAGGTATCTATAAAAGATTTTAGGATCGCTCCAATGTCTTCGATTGTTTGTGCCTCGTCAAAGACGACGATCTTTTTGTCGCCAATCATACCCTTCAGGAGTTCGGGTTTTCCAACTTCGAAATTCTTGCGGACAGTAGAAAGCTCACAATTGAAGTACTCACCACCTTTTCCGTATGCCTCAAGAATCTTTTTCGAAAGTGTAGTCTTACCCGCCTGCCTGGGTCCAAAAATTAATATCGCTCTGCCTTTATGGAGCCTCTCCTTAATTTTGTTTTCTATTGTACGCTTGAAAATAAGCATATATTTACTATATTAGCAATTTGCTAATATATTAGCAATTTGTGTTTTTCAATATGTTTACAGTCCACAATGAACTGTAAACATAACAAAGGTTCAATTCCACTTGGCACCCTGCCAAAGTTACAGCCGTGTTGAGCCGTGAAAGAGCGAGGGTGCCGTCGTGGATGATATGAGAACTATTTTTGAGAGGAGAGATTATATTAGTGTGTATGTTCCTATTTGAGTATAAACAAATAAAAAAACCGCCATTTACTTTTGAAGACAGCGGTTATATTCCTGCTCCATCAAATAATTTGACTCGTAGCGTAAGGTGCGTTAGTGTACTTCCTGGAAGGAGAAAAGATTATGGCTAAAAGTGGATTACGGTGTCCTGTATGCGGTATAAGCATGCTCGAAGGCGCGTCCGAATGTTTAAACGGTCATTTACATACCCTGATGTGCCAGAATGCATCGCTAATTGTCGCAACAAGTGAAGTTGCTATGCATGTCCTTGAGTCATCGAAGGCAGAGACTGACAAAATAGAATCGAAATAATCACAAAGACCGAAAACTCACCAGAGTCGTAGGTCTTTTTTATTTGGGAAATCGTGGGTGAGTAATGGGAATCGAACCTACTCGGTCGCTGAACATGGGTAGAGCCGTATTTTATGAGAAGAAGTTAGTTCGATTCTTTGAAGGACCTAGATTGTCAAACCTAACTCCCTCGCAAAGAATGACAACACCAAAGCATGGCTTTCAACAATCTTGATTACAGGTTTACCTGAACCATGACCAGCATCCATCTCAGTAAACACAAGAGCTTTATTATCACTATTCGAACTCTGAATAATAGCAGCCATTTTACGAGCATGAAGTGGATCAACTCGCGTATCCTTATTTGCGGTGGTGAATAAGAAATCAGGATACTTAGTTCCCTCTTTAACATTATGATACGGACTCCATTTAAGTATGTTTTTAAGGTCTTTTTTCACTTCTGGATTTCCATACTCATGAATCCATCTGATAGCAATACCGAACTTTGGAAAACGAACCATGTCAGTCAGCGGTACACGTGAACAAATTGCCTTAAATAAGTCAGGTTTCTGTACACCTACAGCTGACACAAGTAGTCCACCATTACTTCCACCTAATATTCCTATATGTTGCTTGTCAGTATATTTGCGCGAGATAAGATGTTCAGCACCAGCAATAAAGTCATCAAATGAATTTTGTTTCTTCTCCTTGATACCACCCTTGTGCCACGCATCGCCGAACTCGCCACCACCACGAATATTAGCGATAGCAAATATTCCTCCTCTTTCTATCCATGGAACCCAATTCCTCATGAATGAAGGGGGCTCATTATTACCGAATCCTCCGTACCCATAGAGAATAGTTGGATTATTGCCATTCAATTTAATTCCCTTCTTATGGAAGATAAACATTGGTACCTTTGTCTTGTCTTTCGATTCATACCATTCTTGCTTTACCTCATAGTCATCTGGATTGATCGGATTCTCTGTTTTTCTATATTCAACATACTTTTTAGAAGCGGGATCGTATCGATAGACGATTCTTGGAAAAATGAACGAATCAACACCGTAGAAAAATTCTTCTTCTTCTCTTCGTGCAGATAATCCTGCAAGATTTGAATATTTTGGTAAAGGTATACTGCCAACCTCTCTGCCGTCATAATCGAACTCGACAACTTGAGAACAAGCATTTACGAGATACTCAACAAATATCTTACTATTAGTCGCACCAATAGACTCAATCAAAAATTCTCTTTCAGAAATAAATTCCTTCCATTCATCAATGTGTCTGAACATTCCTTCATACGTAGACCAGAGTACTCGATAGTTGTTAGCATTGTAATTGGTATCAATCAATATCTTATCCTTTAAAAATCTGATTGATGACTGAGCTTTAATGCCTACCACTAGAGGATTGATTTCCTTTATCTTATTATCATAAATATAGATATCATTCTCAGTCCATGTCTGGGAAACATTAATGCTTAGATATCTACCGTCAGGAGAAATACCGAGACCTATCATGTCGTCTTTTGGACGACCTTCGCCGAAAATAAGCTTATCTATATCTGAATCATCGCCTAATTTATGAAAAAATACTTTTGTATGGAGATGCTCTTCATTTTTAGGAACTGTTCCTGGGCGTGGATTTCTTGTATAGAAAAATCCTGAATCATCAGGTAACCATCTCACTGCTGAGTGGCGGCAACGCACTATATTTTCAGATAATTCTTTACCAGAATCTATATCTTTTATATATATTGTAGCCATCTCATCACCTCCTTCAGATATACCATAAGCAACATACTTACCTGTTCTAGACGGACTCCAATAATCAATAGTGACAGTATTCCCTTTTCGTTTGCCGTTTGGATCATAAATTTTCATCGGCGTGCCACCTAACCCTTTCTTTACATACAAAACTGTTTGATCTTCATCGGGCTGACGCTCCATATAAAAATATTTTCCATTCACTGGGACAGGATTCAAGAAAGTGACTACTTTAAAATTCTTCGTAAGCTCGCCGGAAAAAGCTTCGAATGTATCGTCTTTGAGAGATTCGTCTACGAGTCGATTCTGGTCTTTAATCCAATCTTTGACTTCTGCACTATTTGAATCCTCCAACCAACGATATGGATCTAGAATTTTTAGACCATGTAATTCATCTACCACACTGTCTCTTTTTATTGATGGCATAGGTATGAATATTATTATTTCTTTGTTTATAAATGACAGAAAGGCACACCAGTCTAGAACCACTCTCGACCTACTAGGTCACATATTTAGACCGCTGTCAATGGGGTGCCTACAGGGATTCGAACCCTGACTGAAAGCTCCACAAGCTCTAGTGCTAACCATTACACCATAGGCACCATATGTTCGATCGCAAAACGCAAAATCGAACGCGACCGGATCATCAATATTTTTCTATTGGTAATTCGGCGGCACTTCCTTTATACCACTTTTATGGTTGGTTAGTCTAGCGAGAGCATACATGAGCGATGACAACCGGTTCAAGAAAGCCAAGGTCGTAGGGTCTAACGATATCTCTTTTTTTTCTCCCGCCGCTACCGCGCGACGCTCGGCCTTGCGGGCGATGGTGCGAGAGATATCGAATAGCGCCGCCAATTCCGTGCCACCAGAGATAAAAAACGTCTTGATAGGCGGCAATTCTTTTTCTATTTCATCGATCATTTCCTCCATCGCATTTACTTTTTCTTGGCCGACCTTTTTATCAGCTCCTGCTGTTTCCGCTTGGACAGAAAAGAGGCAATTTTGAATCCAGTGGATGATTTCCGCTGGCGATTTCCCTTGCACTTTCCAAGTCATGCCAGCCGATTTTACTTTTATCAGACCGAGGAAAGAATTGAGCTCGTCCAATGCGCCCAGTGTCTCTGTCTGACAGGATGACTTTGATTTACGCTTGCCAAGACCGGATTTAAAATCTTTTGTTGTGCCAGCATCGCCTTTGCGTGTGTATAACATGATTTTATTTTGTGCGCGGGAGAAGATTTGAACTTCCATGCCCAAATGGGCGCTACCACCTCAAGGTAGTGCGTCTACCAGTTTCGCCACCCGCGCTCTATTTTGTCGATACTTATGATTTTTACCTTGCAGCGACTCGCCTACTATACCCAATATTTTCATTACTTTCAACTTTCCAGTAGACAAAAGCCCAATGAGCAAACAGGTTTTGTAAGGAGCATACAGACTAGTGTACATAATGTCCGAGCGCAGCCGGAAGAAAATGACCGCTATTTTTGCAACCAAATGGTTATGCGTTTTTTGACAGCATGTTTACAATGTATATACATTGTAAACATGGCATAAAAGCAGACACCTCACTCCTTACCAGATATTTATTTGAAACTTTCTATTTCTTTGCTTCTTTGCTTTCTTCCTTTTTTCCTTCGGACGTAGAATCAACGGAAGCAGCTTCGACATTTTCGACGATAGGGTCAGGCGTGTCCATGATGCGGCGCATCTGGTGACGGATTTCCTTGGCGGCCTTTTCGCGGATGAAATAGAGCTTTGCACGGCGGATCTTCGAGCGCTTGATGAGCTCGACTTTGTCTATCGCTGGAGAATAAAGCGGAAAAATACGCTCGACGCCGACGCCATCGACGACCTTGCGGACAGTAAAAGTGGCGCCTGCCTGACTGCCGTGCTTTCTAGCCAAGACGAGCCCTTCAAAGGCCTGAAGACGGAATTTGTCTTTTTCCTTGATCTTTTGCCAGACACGGACAGTGTCGCCGGCGCGCAAGTCAAGAACCGCGAGCTTTGCGGTGTCAACGGCCGGCGAGATCACTTTGTTTGCCATAATGCAGATACCTTATCATGCGGCGCTTTTTTGTGCAAGAAAAGAGAAAAACAGGTGGTGTTATATACTCTTTTAACTGATGTATGACAATGTAAGTACATTGTAAATTAGGTCAAGAAAAAAGAAGAGCCCGAACGCGTGGTCCGGGCTTGATGAAAAAGCTTTATCGTTCAGAATTGACAACGACATGTATCACTAGTCCATATGGGCATGTGATCACAATACTATCGTTATTCTTGGTTACAACTCCCTTTTGAGTTCGAGTCGGCCAAAGTCTGGCGATAGTTGGCAATGTTATTCCACTGTAGATAGGATGCCGATGTCTTACGGCTCGAAATTCTTTGTCAACAAAAGGCGAAATGCCCTTAAGCAGAGGAAAAGTAAAATGACATTCACCCGCCCAAAGAAGCAATCTCAGCCATGCTACAAGTGATGTATCGTCATCACACATGCCCTCACCCGTAAAAAGAATCGGCAAAATATTTTTGACTTGATTTGCAAAGTCCTTTTCTTTGTTGTATTTCTCTATATCCTCCGCAAGCTTAAGGACTTTTGATTTGTGACCGCCAGTTTGATCAGAAAGACATTTGAAAAGAGTGTAGAGGAAATCATCTTTTCTTTCGACACCTTTCTGTAGATAGAACTTTTTTCGAAACTTTTTTTCTTCTTCAGTCGTTTCTGCCGCCATTGCAAATATGTCGCCCATAAGGGCCTCCTTTCCTTAATTTGATTGTTAATTTTCAAAGTTTAAATCAACCTTACACCCGGAAAATATTTTTGTAAAGCATCCTTGAAATCCTGTGGCAATGGCGCCTCGGCTTTCATTCTCTTGCCATCGATAGAATCCCAAGAGATAGAGCGCGCATGCAGGGCAAGCCGTTCAAAGCTGAGGATGTGCGGCTTGCCAGAGCCATACAGCGGATCACACACAACAGGATGATTCACTGCCTGCATGTGAACGCGGATCTGGTGCGTGCGGCCGGTCTTTGGCTCTGCTTCGATGAATGATACCGGGATAAGATGGTGAGGAGGATCCGGCGATTCTACCCGAGCAGATCCTTTGACCACATACCAAGTCATCGCCGGACGCATTTCGCCTTCCGCGCTCGCATGGGCAGACTTCTTCCTGAAATCCGTCGAGCTCCTGCCGATAGGCCGGTCGATGATGCCGTAATTGTCTTCAAAAATCCCGTGAACAAAAGCCAGATATTTTTTTTGGATAGTACGATCCTGAAATTGTTTTTTTAGATGTGCAAAGCCCTTTGCGGTCTTTGCGACGAGCATGATGCCTGACGTGTCTCGATCGAGACGATGGACTATGCCTGGGCGAAGAAGCGGTTCTCCGTCAGCTTGGTGCATCGGTTCGCCAGCGTCTTTTGACGACGGAAAAGTCTTTAACACCCAATCTGCCAATGTCGGCTCTTTCGTCTCGCCTTCTTTAATTTTTCGGCCATCGGAGTGCACGATCAAACCCGCCGGCTTGTTCACGGCGGCGATATCGGCGTCTTCATAGATGATCTGAATAGGTTCAAGATTCATGATTCATAATCCAAGAATAAAAAACCTTCTTGAAAGTAAGGCCATTATAAGCTATTCTAGGATTATTGGATAATCAAGTCGCGTTTTCTTAGATCTTGCATCTTGAATCTTCATACGCGCCCTTAGCTCAGTTGGTAGAGCAGTCCCTTTACACGGGAAAGGTCAGGGGTTCAAGTCCCTTAGGGCGCACAGAAATCTAAAATAGAAAAAGCGACCGAAGCATGAAAAGCAGAGCAAGCTGAGTGAGTGCGTGAAGTCGCTAAATACCAAAAGCCCTTTTATATTCCTCCGTGTCGTTAAAATGATGCTTGATGCCTTTGATCTCCTGATAATCCTCGTGCCCCTTGCCAGCGCATAGGATGATGTCCCCTTTTTTGGCAAGCCGTACGCTTTCCAAGATCGCCTCATGCCTGTTCGGAATGGTTTTTATTTTTCTTGCCTCATCCGCAGATAATCCTGTCTTCATTTGATCGATTATTTTTTCAGGATCCTCGCTCCGCGGATTGTCTGAAGTAAAAATGGCTATGTCAGAAAGCTCCGAGCCGATCCTGCCCATTATATCCCGCTTTATCGGATCGCGATCGCCGCCGCAGCCAAAGACCGAGATGATCTTTGCTCCGACAAAAGATTTTTTGATCGTCTGGAGGACATTTTCCAGGGCGTCCGGCGTGTGTGCATAATCCACTATGGTCAAAACGCCGCTGGGAGAAATAAAATGTTGGAATCTTCCAGTGGGCGGGTCTATGTCTTTCAAAATCGCATCCACTTTCCCCATATCAAAGCCGAGGAGCTTGCAAGCGCTCCAAATGCCGAGCAGATTGTAGGCATTGAACTTGCCCAACAGCTTTGATCTGATATTCTCTCCATTGAAAGAAAGCTCCAATCCGTCAAAGGATATCTTTCTTATCTCTCCATGAAAATCTTCGTCTCGATTGAAACCATAAGAAAACTTTCTGGCTTTTATCCCTTCTAGCATCCTTTCCCCATATTCATTGTCGGTGTTAGAGATAGCAAAGCTCTCCGCGGGAAGCGACTGAAAGAGCTTTTTCTTGGCCTGAAAATAGTTCTCGAAGCTCTTGTGATAATCCAAATGGTCTTGGGTCAGATTGGTGAAAATCCCGCCGGTAAAATCGATCCCCGCCGCCCTGCCCTGATCCAGAGCGTGCGATGATACTTCCATAAATACATATTCACAGCCATTGTCTGCCATGTCTTTGAACAATTTATGCAAGGAGAACGAATCCGGGGTGGTATGAGTGGCTGGTCTGACCTCTTTTACGACAATGTTTTCGACGGTACTGACAAGCCCAGATTTGTATCCCAATCTAGTGGCAATGCGATATAGGAGCGTAGCTGTCGTGGTCTTGCCGTTCGTACCGGTGACGCCGACGATCTTCATTTTTTTAGCTGGATTGCCGTAATAACATATCGCCGCAACGACTTTTGCTTTCCAAAACACCTTCTTGAGCTTTTTGTATAAATTTTTCATTTTATTTTTCTATATATGATGCCCCTAATTGTATCACCGCCACAGATAATTTCGCCAGTCTGCACATCATAAACACACCAAACATATCGGATTAAGATACATATCGTATTTAAAATAAAAGCCAGCGAACATTTTCCCCTTTCGGATGCTGCTGGCTTTGTGAACGATGGCTCTTTGGCTACGTCAAGTTAAAATATCTCCGCCGTGCCGCCGCATAAACGTTTGCCGCTGTGGATTTTATTGGAAAGCATGTCGAGCTCATCCTCTGTCAGTCCCAGGAACCACTTGAGATGTTTTGGCTTTATCTTTCCTTGTTTCATTTTTACCAAAAGCGGCTCGATGTCTTTCCTTTCGAGCGCCCCGCCGACAGAACATCCGTATTCGCTTTCATTGCACATAATCTTCCTTTCAAAAAAGAGCATAGCGATTTTCGCCGATATGACAAAAACCCTGTGTCTGGCTTAAAGAATATTTTCTTACAAAATAAAAGTCAAACTTTTTAACATTTACATTGGTATTTGAACTTTTTGTTAAACTTGTTAGAATATCTTACATGATAAAGATACAGCCGATCGTACGAGACATAATGCTCGGGGATATAGAAGCTTATTATTCCCTGACGAACGGATACATGAACATGAGCGGCTATGCATACCAGATACGGCCAAAAGTAGAGCTTCTCGCAAAGAAAAAGACCACGATCGCCAGCTTGGTAGTCTCCCTATCCCGGCTGAGAAAAGAATTCAAGAAAGAAAAACCGCTCATACATAGCGTAGCAATAAAAAACATCACCACAAAATTGCCTCTATCCGAGATCGCTTATGAAAAAAGCAATGATTTTATGATCAAACTAGAATCATTCCATGAGAATATCTCTGTTTCCGAGGAAGATTTTTTCACCATAACAATGGGTGCCACAGAAGTAGACGTCATCTGCTCTTCCAATATAGAAAGCAAAGTATTGAAGCATTTCAAGATAAAGCCAAAGATCACCAATCGCAATCTAGCGGCGATCGGGATATCCTTTGATCCTGAGGTCTTTAGCATACCCAATACTTTTTTCTCGCTCCTATCAGTGACTGCCCGCGCCAGAGTGAATATAGAAGAATTAGTGTCGACTCCCACAGAATTGATCTTCATCGTCGATGAAAAAGATTTCGGCAGGACGGTTGCGCTGTTTTCGGAGATGCATAGAGAAGCAAATGCGAAATAAACATAAAACCCGCAAAGCGTTTCGCCCTGCGGATTTTACGTTCATAAGTTCCATTCATCACAATGTGAACAGAGACGATTTTGGCTTTCAATTACATCGCTGGAGCGGCTGGAGCGACACCTTTTTCACAGTTCTTGCATGTCTTCTTGTGAGTGAAGATGAGGACAAGAGCAGCGACGCCTACGAGGACATAAACGAGATTCTCGAGCCATGACCATGAGCCAAGGAGCAAGTTAACGATATTCCAGTTTCCACCAAACCAACCGCCAAGACCCACAAGACCCCAGTTCAAGCCACCGATGGCTAAAAGGATGAAGGAAACAATGTGTGTTGCTTTCATTTTTTTATTAAAAAATTATGCTGATAAATAAATCATTGACCCGCATCAATTATACCACCATCAATCATACTGATAGTGCATAACTTGTGGAAATGCTTCAGTGAAATATGGCTAGTTTTGTGCCCAGAGCGAGACATGCCCCGAATTTGGGATCGAATTATTGATACACTGGCAACATTGAATACGCGAGGCGAGTTGCCCGATTTGTCGGCGCTCTCTGGTTTTCAGCATCGCTCGGATGCAACCGATCCATTGGTGGATGGTCAGGATGATGGTATCGCAGTGGTGGAGTGAGTGAAGGGATGTCGACTTGCCAGAGACGACAAAATCACCAGTCAAGTTTTCAATAATTGGAGGCGTTGGATTGGCATTGCAAAAGACTGCCGGTTAGGTAAAATACTTATCAGTTTAGAAAGGAGCGCGTTATGCCAAAACAAATAGTGACCGGAAGAACCAGTCTTATCACGGTAATATTCAGGCTTGGCGTATTTTCCGAGTCGCAATTACTTGAAGAATATGCGCAAGTTGAAGGTTCATCAGCGGATTTGGAGATGGCGAAAGGTTATCTGTCCCAACTGCTTCAGGTTGGTATTTTGCGCCGGAAGGCCAATGGCGCCTTGTATGTACGAAAACCTGTTTCACTCACGCCCGATTAACAATCGGGCTTTTTTGTGGCGAATCACATTGACATTGCAACCCCATTTCTTTCAGACTGTCTCACAAATCCATGACATCGTTTACAATCGCTCATATTTCAGATTTGCATTTTTCTAACGGAACGGCAAAGGATCCACCAGAAGGTCTTTCCCACTCCATTAGCCACTTGCAACAGATTCAGAGTCGGTTTCAAGGTCGCGACTTCGACAGAGTGATCGTCTCGGGAGACCTGACCGACCACGGCGATATTGAAAGTTTTATTCGAGTCAAGGAATGGCTTCACAACGACGAAGTTGTATCTTAAACGCATTGTAAAAGGTTTGTATAGCAGACCCTTTGTCCAAAGCATGGTAGGTTCGTCAGCGAAATCTTGTGACCGAAAGGATAAAACGCGCAGCTTCAACATCTACACTATCGAGATGACAGATGGAAATTACAGGTTGCATGTAAAGCGCTACACAATGATAGGCGAGGATGGACAGGTATTCCCTCATTGCAGAACAACAAAAAGGCCATGTGTATTACCGATGCCATACCAAGAATTGTCCCCAGTCCTGTGTGCGGGAGGAAACGATCAGCACGGAAGTCTCGCGATTCTTCCAAAAAGTCCGGTATGACGACCGGGAACGGGAATATTACAAGTCCCGCATCTCGACGCTCAAGGCGACCTGGGCGGGCCGGCGGGAGGAGGAAACCAAAAGCCTCGATTTGAAGCAGAGCCAGATCAAAGACCGGCTCAACCGTTTGACCGATGCCTATCTCGACCAATCCTTGGACAAATCCATGTTCGAGGAACGGAAGAAAAGCCTGCTGCTTGAACAGAAAGCCGTGGAGGAGAATCTGGCCAATGTGGCACGCAGCAACGGCTCATCGCCGGACAAGATTGAAATTTTCCTCGAATTGGCCGGTAATGCGTGGTTGAGCCATAAATTGGCAACTCCTGAAGATGCCCGTGAAATGCTCAACATTTTCACCTCGAACCGGCAGGCGGAGGGGAAAAAGATATGTTTGAAGCCGTCAATCGCCTTTCAGGAGATCGTCAACCGGCCCAAAATTGATGGTTGTGCTCCCGGTAGGAATCGAACCTACATCAAGACCTTAGAAGAGTCCTGTTCTATCCATTGAACTACGGGAGCGTATGTGGAGCACTATAGCAGAAGAAAAGAACGCCGCAATGGAGCTATGACTATTGCGATGGATCGGGTGGGCCATCGTACCCCTTTAGAAGGGCAACCGATGACGAAGCTTTTGCAGAAAAACTGGCAACCAAATTGTCCATGCCCTTTTGGTCAAAATCATTGCGGCTAGGCGATGAGACGATTTGCTGAGGAGAAACGATTCTCCCAGATTGAACGAGAAAAAATAGCCGCCCAGCAAAAACGATGAGAACTATGGCTATCGTGATGCTGATCGATGTGATCACAACCCAACCTACATAGGCGTCTTCGCCTAGACTCTCAAAGAAGGAGACGTGTTCAGACGAATAGACCGGCTTGCTGGATTTCTTCCAATGTAGATATTTTTTTATATTCATGTTGATGATAGTACGGATATATCGATGACGGCTGTCCATCTCGAAGCGGATTTTGCCGATGAGTTTCCACCGGACAGAACGTCTAGATTGATGCTCCCTACAGAAATGGCATATGGCATATTTTCGACCATCTGGATGGCACGCATGACATTGCCCCAGGAGCCGACTACTGATATATCCGCAGTGACGACTGGAACAGACGAATTGCCGCCAGTTCCTGAGGAAAGCGATGAAATCGAGATCTTTGCATCAGTGGCAGGACCGATAGCTTCGACCGCGTCAATAAACGGCACCGCATCATTAGCAGAGATCAGAAACGACGGCAGCAGCTCCCTATCAGCTACAGTATTATCGTATGTAGTCTCCATATTTTTTGCTTGGAGGGATTGTTCGGCAGCAGCGGCAGCTTCCGCTTTCACAATAGATTCGTCCTGTGCTTCTTTGACAGTATCGATATACATAAAAGCATAGGCCGAGCTGGCGGCAAAAATGGCCAAAACAGACAGAGTGAGAAGCAGATAATGTTGTGAACGGAGTTTTCTCATGGTATTTATGGTGCCGCCGGCAAAGAATACGACATCTGCATGGAAAACTGGATATCGATAGCTGATGCAAGATCGGAAATCGGCACATCCACGCCGGAAAAATCCTTATCCCCTTGGATGATATTCCTAAATGTCACTAGGTCGTCTCGAGTGAGAGCCGTGCCTTGGATAGTAATAGTCAAATGACCAGAACCGTCGTTGGAAACATCTAATGAATCGATCGAAATGCCTTTTGGCCGGAGGTCAGCTATATGCATAATGACCGGAGAAATTGCAGGAGAAACAAAAGACGAGATAGACGAGACGAGAGACCCAGCGGATGACAAGCCGGCCTTTATGACAGCTGTGCCGGTGGCAATGCTATTTTCGGCAGATTGTGCATTGACCGCGGCAGAGTTTTCCGCCAAACTGGATATGAGGTATGAAGGGAAAAGAAAAACCGCAGATATGATAATGGCTAACGAGACAAAGAAAAGAAACACGACAAAAAATCTGGCGCGATACTCGGCTTTTAACGCTTTGACGGTTTTTGGAGGAAGAAGAGCGTGGTACATGGTTTTGATTTAACGGCGTTTCGGCAAGGCGAGACCGGCCGCCACAGCATATTGAAGAGACTCGTCTTGTGAAATCGGGGGAATATAGGCATCATAAGAAAAGGCGTTAACCCATACATCTGCTACGCGTATATTTAGCAGAGGATCCTTGGATCCAGCTAGCGCCGCGGATATTCTGCTAGCATGGTGGCCGCAGAGTATGATCTCGCTCACCCCGTCACCCTGACCATGCTCTCCCCAATATCCGTAAACTTTGCTCATCTCTGAATGAATGGGCTCGATATCTGATTCGTGTATGGTGTCTTGAGAATTCCATGGTACGGTCGAAGTGAATAGCACGACGCCTTCGTCCACTATATAAAAGCCGGCTTTCCCATCCATGAGGTGAATGATCAATTTTGTGTCTGTGTCAGTCGACGGCACGATGGCACGCGCTAAAGATTTCGGCAACACTTCGAACGATATCGGCAAAAGCCCGGCTGATTCGAGTATGAACAGATATTCTTCGACAAATTTCCTCGGAGCGACCGAGACAGAGGCCGTGTGTTCGCCTTTTGGCAAGAGATCTCTGATTAGATCGAAATAAAATACCGCATCATCTGGCGGCAACGGCACATTTTCATCCAAGCGCAAGGATATGTTCTCGTGTATCTCGGCGGCTGTGCCATCCGGCACTTCTGTCTTGAAAAGATACACTCTCTCCTCTGGCAGAGACGCTTTTACATAGGTTACCTTTAATTCATCGGCTAGGGATTTTACGACATCGATCAGAGCTTTTTGGTCACGGATAATACCGTTCTCTACCACGCCTTTTGCCAGCGGTCTCGAACCAAAACGATCTATTTTCAACCCGCGATGCGCGTGACGATACATCAATACATGCACAGACGAGTCGGAAATATCGATGCCGGCACAAGGCATTTCCAAGAATTTCGGCGGAGGAAAAAGCTTAAAGAAGGTAGACGTCTTCATTGGCTATATTGTAGCAAGTAAAGGTAAAATCCAAAAGGCCGTGCCTGACCGTGTCTGTCTATGGGTAAGCGGCAGATATGTAAAAACAAAAGCGCGAGAACTCCTAATTGGAAGCATTATTCTACTTTGATTTTAATGCTTCTTTCTTGATCTAATATATTCATTTGTTGGCGGAACAAGCGAGACGATTATGATTAGAACAACGATCGGCGTGATATACGAGTCTGCATTCGGCATGATCGCACCGAGCATGAAACCCAGAGCGGAAACGCCTACAGACCATACAAAACCGCCGACGATGTTGTATGAGATAAAATCCTTGTAGCTCATATTCCCTACTCCAGCCAAAATCGGCGCAAAAGTGCGGATGATCGGAATGAAACGAGCGAGGATTATGGCTTTCTTGCCATATTTTTCATAAAAATGCTCGGATCGAACGATGTGTTTCTTGTTGAAGAAGAACGAGTCATCTTTTGTAAAGATCCTAGGACCGATCTTCTTGCCAAAAGCATAGCCGATGCTGTCACCCAAGACCGCTGCGACAAACGCGCCAATAAAAAGCCATGTCGGAGACAGAAATCCTTGCGAAGCCAGAAACCCGGCAGTGAATAGGAGCGAATCTCCCGGAAAAAAGAAGCCGAAGAAGAGCCCAGACTCGGCAAATACGATGAATATAACGCCGATAAGTCCAAGGGCTTTTATTATGACGATGGGATCAAAGAGAACATGGATGGTTTGGATCATAAAAAATTATGCCGCTTGCGTCCCTGGTACGATCGATTGATTCGGCTCGAGCAAAGAAAAGTTTCCCGCTCCATCTGAAACTGCAAACAGCATTCCGTTAGATTGGAATCCCTTGATCGTTCGCGGCTCGAGATTGGTCACGAACATGCATGTTTTGCCGACGAGGACTGCAGGATCCGGGAAATAAGCAAAAATACCGGAGACGATCTGACGTGGCGCAGGCACAAATGTCTTTTCGATCGGTTTTACAGACGCATCCTGGCTGACGACAGATGCAGTGGTTACTGTGGTTTGTGCAGAAGAAGACAGACCGATTTCTGAGGATACTTCCTTCTTCTCGCCAAAATCTACCAGAAGCTTCAGAAGCTTGTCTGTATTCGGAATTTTTTCTGCCGAAAGTATCTTCCCGGCTTTTATCTCTACTTTTTTGAAGTCTTCATAAGTGATCATTAAATACATAATACAAGAAAAATTTCATAATAACCAGTTGCTCATGCGAGCGGTCGGTGACCATGGCATTCCTTTACACAGTATATTTACAATGTATGTACGTTGTAGATATCGGCTAAAAACAAGCGCACCGCCAGTGAAGGCACACCGGTTCTGTGTGTGGTTCTTTCTGGTCATTGCTCATTTCGACAAAATCGTTTATTCCGACAAACGAGAGTCGGCGTGGCCGTTTTTTTGTTCTTCCCTATCCAAAAAGCTTTGCAGTATGAGCGCCGCTGCAGAGGCATCGTGGAGCGCATTCTTGCCCTGGAATCTCTGCGCCGCAAAACTGGTCATGAATTCCGGTTCCATGATCACCTCAACCCCAATGGCTTCAAGCTCTTTTTTGAACGGCGCTATCTTTTCCATGATCAGATTATCGTTGCCTTTGTAATCTTTTGAGTCGCCGACGACGATCGTCGTCACATCGTTTTCTTTTACTAGAATGGAAATCTTTTCAACAAGCTTGCCATCATTAGCCAGCACTTCTCTTGGCAGAGCAAAACGGCCATTCTCGTCCGAAACGGCTATGCCTACGCGTTTCTTGCCATAATCGATGCCGATGTATTTCATTGGCGGATGGGGTGAGATTCGAACTCACGGTCCCCTTACGGGGACGACAGTTTTCAAGACTGTTCCATTAGACCACTCTGGCACCCATCCGTGCGCTTGATAATGGCATTTTTTTTACGGATTTTCAATGCCATCGAAAAATTAAAAAGAAGAAAGCCCTCGTGAAATTTTTTGTGCTCACGAGGGCTTGGATGGCGCGATGCTAGACCGTTGATTGTCTCTGAACCATCTGGCGAGCTTGTAAACCGTCGGATGAGATGGTAGCGGCGAGCGTTCTCTCTCATCTTTCAACTCGACTCGCGCAGAGATGATTTTTACCTCTCTCAAGACATCTTCATGATCAATCGGAGCATCCTGATTGATCGAGAATAAGTTTAGGTCGCTACCGATCTGCATCTTGAAATAGCCCTCTGTTTTTGATTCGACGAGCCCAGACTCGCCGCCGCCACTCAATAGGATATCCATAACTTTCCTTTCTCTTTATCAAAGAATCGTGCATTATCGGCCAACGATAGGCAATGTGCACAACTTTTACTGCAAAGCTAGCACAAAAGTAGTATAATTTCAAGCATGGAACCTATCATCTCTTGGGATGCACCAGAACGGTATAATACGGAAAAAAACTCCGATTGGTATTGGGCTGTCGGCATCATTTCGTTCACCGCGGCAGCCCTGGCTTTTATGTTCGGTCAAGTGATATTCGGCATATTGATCGTCGTATCGGCTGTAGCTCTGACCCTCCACGCATCTGTTGCACCGCGCACGATTCATGTGGAGATAAACGACCGCGGTTTGATTCTCGACAAGACTCTGTATCCGTTTCTTCACCTCGAATCTTTTTGGATAGATCCTCATGGTTATCCGTCAAAGATCATCCTGAAGTCACAAAAAAATTTCATGCCGTTCATAAACATACACATCGCCGAAGACCTCGATCCGGAAATCGTCAGACAAGTCCTGTTAAAGTACATCGCTGAAACCGAGCACGAGGAACCATTGACGGTGAAGATCATGGAACGATTGGGGTTCTGATCGCACTATCGGTCACACAATGTCCTTTGTCGGATGGGTCTATGCAGGCATTCGGGCAGCGTTTCCTGACGACGAATTAATTCTTATTCCGAAATAATAATGAGTAAAACATATCTTTTCTATGCCACAAGAGATGATCTTCTCGTAGTCACTGGGAAAATTGAATCTATTGTAGCGATCAAATATGTGCGTTTTGGCAATATTGCAAGATCGCCAGAGTGTTTTAGTATGGCGACGGAAATTCCAAACTTAGGGATAGCGTCTCATCCATCGGCAGTCGCCTGCGACAAATATCTAATAATAGTCAAACCTAGAGGACTTAAGGCAGTAGTTAATCTTGAAAGCATTAGTAAGAATTCAATTGTAAGTCATGAGATTGCGGCAGGTAAAGCCACTTTGAAAAAGCCCGCTGGGACGGATCGCTTCATTATAGACCAGCTACTCAATCCCGATACAATTACATTTACCGTTGGTGGGTTATGGAACAATGAAATTCTTTTACACGGAAGTGTCGGCACAGCCTCACAATCCAAATCTTCACAAATGCTAATGAGAGTGTTCCACGATGCTTTGAATAAACAGTTCGTTAAGGTAAGGGCTTTTTATGTCGGCCCACAAGCGCTTGAACTTCTGAAAAATGGAAAGCGATTGACAATTTCTGCACAATCACCACAACAATTTGATCTTAAACCTTTATGAAGGCGTTTTCCAAACTGCTATTGCTGACTCTGGCTTGCTATTCGATTTCACTTCATTCCGCCACGTTCACTTATTCCTAGTCACACAATGTCCTTTGTCGGGTGGGTCTATGCAGGTGTGTAGCAATCTTACATATCGCGCAACCATTACCGAGGGAACGACTCCAGTTTAGTTTCTAATAACGAAGAGCCCGGATGCGTTTGCCGCACCCGGGCTGTTTTTTCTTCCACAGAATGCCCACATTTCGTAGGGTGGCCTAGAGCGAACAGGTCGTTTCAAGCCGTCGCTTTGGGAAAAGTCACGCCGGACAAGGAGCCGGTCATTTTGTGGAAAATCTTTTTTGCGTAGAGCACGATTTTTAGATCGTTCGTATTGAACCTAATATACAACACAATTTACATTTGTCCAACGTCATCCGCACCTAATGGTAGCATTTCCTATGTCGTCACACAATGTCCTGATCTCCTCCTGTATCGGCATCCCTGCAATGCCTTCAGTAAAGCATGATCTGCACATAGTGACATACGGAAGGTAGTTCATACTATCGACAGATTGAAGACGGTTCGATTGGCAAGACGGTGGTCGCATCGAACGCCTTGTACTTCGACTCCTTGCCCCATGAAGTTACTGGTCAAGCTGTGGATCTGATTCTCGATGATCTTTTTCATATCGTATTCCTTGATGATCTTTTTCATATCGTATTCCTTGCCGTTCCAATTTGCCTTGCGATAGAGGTGATACATGACTGTCTTGACGACGAGTGCCTTGCTTTCGGCGGAAAGCTGATATCGTCCCTTCCCCACTCTCTCTCAAAATACTTTTGCTTGTTGATTTCCTTGCTGATGAATAGAGGAAACGCCACGTATCGATAAGTGGGTCGGTGGTCATGGTATGTATAAATTATCCATTGCTAAACAGACGTCATATCAATGTAACGTTATGTCTAATATGTCAAATGTGCCCCCGAGAGGAATCGAACCTCTATTGCAAGATCCGCAATCTTGCGTCCTATCCGTTGAACGACGAGGGCGTAAAAATGTAAAATGCAAAACTAAGAATAGGTGCAGAAACAATTAATTTCACGTTTCAAAACTTTTGGTTCGCTATTTAACGCTTTCTATTTTCCGTAGCGCTTTCATTATGCGAGATTTTCTACGGGAGGCCGTGTTGGCCTTTATGGCGCCGGTCTTGGCGGCTTTGTCGAGAGCTTTGTAGAGAGTTGGCATAAGGGCCTTCGCTTCGTTGGTCTTTTTTGCGACAATCAGCTTCTTGAATTGACGCACAGATGTCTCGATAGCAGTCTGTCGGCGCAAGTTAAAAACATGCTTCCTCTTTCCAGCACGCAATGCTTTTTTTGCTGATGAAGTTATGGCCATATATTTGTAAGAAAGAGAATAGCATAAGGGAAAATAAAAGTAAAGAAAATGAATAACCCCACCCATCTTTTCACTTTTCTGGTGATCGATTCAATTAATGCTCGAAAGCAATCAGTGCTTCAAGCGGTGCCAGTTTGTTCTCGAAAGCACAGTATGCTCTTTTGGTGTTGTAGAAGGTCAAATATTCCTTCAGCTTTCATTGAACTTGGTCGTCTATTGGATCAATCCGGTTAACTATAAATTAGGTCAATTTTAATGTTATAATCGCTACTATGATCGCCAAAATAACAGGAGTCGTCTATGAAATAGCAGGTCGATACGTCATAATCGATGTCAACGGCGTCGGCTACAAGATATTCGCTACTGACGACACTCTGCGCCGTCTGAAAAAAGGAGGCACAACTTCTCTCTTGACATATCTCGTCGTGCGCGAAGACGCTCTGGATCTATACGGCTTTCTTGAAAAAAAAGACAAAGAATTTTTTGAGCTGTTGATCGGTGTGTCCGGCATCGGCCCAAAAAGCGCCATCAATATCCTGACTTTGGTTTCGGCAGACACGCTTGTCTCTTCGATAAGGACCGGCTCGGTTGCGCATCTGGTCAAAATTTCCGGTATAGGCAAGAAAACCGCCGAAAAAATAGTCCTGGAACTAAAAGACAAGCTCGGTGGAATGGAAAACAACAAAGATTTTGCCGCCGGCGTATCTAACGATGTCGACGCTATCATGGCCCTGCAAGTCCTCGGCTATGACGCTGACGAAGCGCGTGAAGCGCTGAAAAAGGTGAGCAAAGATGTTCTAGACATCGGTGATAAAGTAAAAGCGGCCTTGAAGGAGCTTGGCAAATAAAATGCCCGAACTTCCAGAAGTACAAACAACAGTGAACGGCTTGAACGAGCACATACTCGGCCTGAAGATCACAGATGTCTGGACGGATTACAACAGCAAATTCCAGAAAGGAAAAGATTCAGTGAAAGATCCGGTCTACTTTAAAATTTTTAAGAAGAAGATCGTCGGCAAGAAGATCATATCGGCTGGTCGACTTGCAAAAAATATTCTCATGAACTTGGATAGCGGAGACGTCATTCTGATCCATATGAAGATGACCGGTCATCTTATGTATGGCGATTACGACCGTGCCGATCCCTTTAACCGCTTCATCCACCTTGTTTTCACTTTCAACAACGGCAAGACCCTAGAGCTGTCCGATATGCGCAAATTCGCAAAGATCACGCTCATTCCAAGACTAGATCTTGAAAAAAGCATCGGGGAGTCCTTGCATCTGGCTAATATAGGCCCAGACCCACTGGCCAAAAGTTTTACTTTTGCCCTGTTCAAAGAAATGCTCGGTCACAAACCGAATGGACGGGTCAAAAATACTTTGATGGATCAAAGCGTCATCGCCGGCGTTGGAAATATATATAGCGACGAGGCATTGTGGCTAGCTGGGTTGAATCCGGAAGAAAGAATAAAAGATATCCCTGATTCCTGCTTGAAAAGATTATATGTTGATTTGAAAAGCGTCCTTGAAAAAGGAATAGATTTCGGCGGCGATTCGATGTCTGATTACAGGAATATAGATGGCAAAAGAGGAAAATTCCAAGGCGAACATCGCGCGTATCGAAAAACCGGCGAGCATTGCTCGAAGCGCGGTTGCAAGGGGATCATTTTGAGAAAAGTGGTCGGCGGCAGGAGCGCGCATTTTTGCAGTGTGCACCAGAAAATCCTTAAAAAACAGTAGCTTGGGTTTCGTAATGGAGTCGACTGCCACCGAGACCGAGCGAGAGGGTTGGATGTCTGTTTTTGGCTATGCTGACAGCATGCATAAATTTCAATCGAACAATCTAAAGAGAAATACCCCAGCCGCCACCCCGACATTCAGCGATTCTTTCTTGCCCCTCATTGGAATTTCCGCAACGACATCTGCCAGATCGAGCAAGTCTTTTGAAACGCCATTGACTTCATTACCGAGAATGACGAGGGTTTCCCCTTTGACTTTGATTTTTTTATAATCGACGGAATTCTTTGCCTGCTCGAGAGCGATAATTTTGGATCGTTCGCCTGTCGGCTGATTTTTTAATTTTTTTACCAGCTCCACAGCTCTCTCATCTCCTATATATTCCCAGACAACCAAATCTTCTGCACCGAGAGAGACTTTTGCGAAATCCCGGCGCTTGCGACCGAAACGATCTATCGGCACAGGCGTCGTTCCTGCGCAATATATCTTTGAAATGCCAAGCGTTTCGGCTGTACGAAAAATAGAGCCGACATTATGGACGCTTCGGATATTGTCGAGGAGTAAAGAGATATTGCTGTTGCTCATAGATGTTTGATTGATTTACAAGATTTGTAGTCAAAAGCCGAGAACAGCGCGACTCGTCATTAGGGGCTCAGTGCTTTCGACTAATATTCTTTTAACGTTCAATCTTTCAATTTGTCATTGAGTACTATATAATGACTTTGTACTAATAACCACACATTTCCATGCATACCCTTTCGCTTTTTCCATATCTTCTGTCGTATCAACAGCTGTCGCCGTTCATAATACGCATCGTTCTCGGCGTGACTCTGGCCTATTTCGGCTATGACAAGATCCGCGATGGCGCCAAGAGTTCCGGCTCGAACAGCAAAATCTACGGTTGGGTCGAGATCATAGTCGCTATTTTTCTCATTATCGGTCTCTGGACACAGTTAGCCGCCATTCTAAACGCTGTCATACTTGTCATCAAAATCGGTTGGAAGATAAAAGAAAAGAAGTTCCTGACTGACGGGGTCAATTACTATATCCTGCTTTTGGCCATGGCTATTTCGCTCGTTTTCACCGGTGCAGGATTCCTCGCAATTGACTATCCGCTATAAAATGTTATGTTTAAAACGCAGCCGGCTATAAAATGACCCCTGGTTTGCTTGAAGTATTTTTGCATTTTGATTTTTAAATTTTTTACTTATATCGCGCCCATAGCTCAGCTGGTAGAGCAACTCCCTTTTAAGGAGTGGGTCGTTGGTTCGACTCCAACTGGGCGCACATGGAAAACAAAAGACTTGAATTGGTCATATTTTCAACGCTCTTCATCGTTCTGTCGATTTTGGTCTTTTTTGTGTTTCGACCGTTCCTCAGCATCATAGTTCTAGCTGCGGTTTTGTCTATCCTATTGCATCCGTTGAATGAAAAGCTTGTAGGGTTTTTCCATGGAGAAAAAAGCGTTGTTGCTTGCCTTTTGGTCATAGTCGCGTTTTTCTTCTTGATAGTGCCGGTGATGTTCTTTGGATTTCAGCTGTTCGCCCAAGCGCAGAGCTTTTTCTCCTTGACCCAAGCAGACCAAGGTCAATATATGCAAGGTATACAACAGGGTGTGAACACATTGGTCCAGCATTTCATCCCCAGCTTCTCTTTCAATATCTCTGATTCTATAAATAGCGCCGTGGACTTTGTCTCCGGCAATTTGGGCAGTCTTCTTTCCCAGACAGCATACATATTTTTTCAGGTATTTTTTCTGTTGATGGCTTTGTTCTTCTTCTTGCGAGACGGAAAGAAGATGCTGGACTCGATCTCCTCCCTGAGTCCATTCGAAAAAGAGCAAAATAGAGAAGTCATCGACTCGACTTCTCGAATGATCACCTCTGTCATACGAGGAACGCTGTTTGTCGGATTGATACGTTTGGTTTTGATAACGATAGCGTTCTATCTATTCGGCGTTCCGAACTCTCTATTGTGGGGCAGTATCGGTGGAGTGATCGCCATGGTTCCCGGCCTAGGCACGTTTTTTGTCATTGTCCCTGCCTGCTTATATCTATTGTTCTATGGCAATATACTTTCGGTCATCGGCATGGTTTTGTTCGGCATTCTGCTCTTCTTTTTCATCGACAACCTGCTCTCCACGCATTTCTTCGGCAAGGGATTGCATGTTCAATCGCCGTTCATTCTCTTCTCTATCATCGGCGGCGTTATATTTTTCGGCCCTCTGGGGTTCATATTTGGGCCGATCATACTGTCGCTTTTTATATCGATGGTGAATATGTACAAGATCCTCGTGCTCAACAAGAAATAGCGCAACATTTATGGCTTTCCTCTCCATGTGCTAGACAAAATACTGACTACTAAGGAGATGCTCGTACAAAGAATGTGTGGCAATGTATATACATTTTAGACGTAGCTGTCTAATTTCTTGTGATTTCAAACGGTCAGAGTCAATTCTTCAAGGGAAAGAGAGATGTCAGACAACCCGCGCCGAGAATCGTGCGAAATATGTATGAGCTTGTTTAAAAGATCGTTCGATTCTTTCTCGGAAAAGTTATTCGCATAAGATCTTGCTTTATTAAAGCTAAAGTCCTTCATACCGGCTTCCTTTGCTGATTTTGTCGCACGAGCCAAAGCGATCGATTTTGCTTGCCAAAAAAGCGTTCCTTGAATCTCTTCTGGCGATATCCCTTCGAGCAGGGCGCGACGATAGAGAACCCACAGGTTCTTGCGATCGCGCTTGCCCATTGCTTCAGCCAAAGAAAACACATTGAAACGCTCTTTTGATTTTGCGGCTGTCGTTTTTTGTGCGGCCGTTTCCACGAATTCCTGCACTTTTTCCGCATGCTTTTCAAGCTTTTCCAAAGAATCCTTGTCCAGCTTGCCTTCTAGAATTATAAATATGTTCGGTGATGCCGCTATTACTTCTATTTGTTCAAGTAGAACTGGGACAATCTCTTCGTCATCCAGCAGATGATCTAGTACTATGATGAATTTATTCTCAAAGAGCCCTTGACCGCCACAGTATTCTTGCAATTCTGCCTGGTTCCAATGCTCCGCATCCATTTTGAAATACGCCGCATCCGGCTTTTTTTTCTTCAGCGAATCCGCCAGCTCATGCATTTTAATCCTCGACTTGTCCGTGTCAGCGCCGTGGAGAAGGTAGATCATATATGTTAAATGCTCAATAAAACAACTGAAACAAAACCAAAAGCAAGACCGATACACTGAACCAATGTTAGCTTTTCGCTAAAAGCCAGCACGCCAATGAGCACTGTCGCAGCCACGGAAACAATAGACCAAATAACACCCGTTGTTGAAAGTTGACTTCTCTCAAAAATCGCCGGTAACCATGCAGTGGCACTTATCAAGTCGACAATTATAAACAAAACGAACAGAGTCCATCCTGGATTTAAAGCAAACTTTTTAGAAAGAAATTCGCCAAGTGCAAAAAAAATGGCCGATAAAGCTATCCATATCCAGAAAGTTATTGCTGTGAATATCTGCATGAATGAATTATATCAACATATTACCATTAAATTCGAGATCAATTTTCACCTTCGAATATAAAAACGTTCATAAAATGTTGATAAATCGCTTTTTACGGCTCGTATAAAGTATTTTGTAAAGTTACGCGGCTCACATTGAATTGATAAAATTATATGATTATATGAATACATTACCTGTAACGATTCCACAAGAAACCCTCATTAATCGGATATTTCTTATCCGTGGCAAGAAAGTCATGTTCGATCGGGATCTTGCTGAATTATATGGCGTTGAAACAAAAGTTCTCAATCAGGCGGTCAAGCGCAACATCGAGCGCTTCCCTGCAGACTTTATGTTTCAACTGAATTACCAAGAAACCAAAGTGTGGCAAGGATATCTTTCAAGGTCACAGTTTGTGACCTTGAAGAAAGGCAAAAATATCAAGTATTCTCCAACAGTTTTCACCGAACAAGGCGTTGCTATGCTTTCAAGCGTTCTAAAGAGCGAGCGCGCTGTCCAAGTAAACATCCAGATCATTCGCACATTCACCAAATTGCGCGAGATATTATCCGACAATAAAAAGCTTGCTGAGAAGCTAGAAGGACTCGAACAAAAATATGACAAGAAAATTGCCGATATTTTTACGGTCATAAAACATCTTGTCGTGGAAGAGATGAAGCCGAAAGAAAAGATGGGGTTTAATGTAAAGTAAAAAAGAAAACCCCCACAAGAAAGCTCGTGATGAGTTCTCTTGTGGGTGGTCGATTAAGACCACTTAACTTGTGGCCGGAGCCTCAGTTGTGTCTGTCGCCTTATTTCCGTAATAGATCCCTTTATCTTTCGGCAAAGGAAGCAGCTTTGTTAGAAGACCGAAACTAGACTCAAAAGCATGCCGATGAGGCCAAGAGGTTTTTTGGGGGTCAACGTTTGCCCACGGCTTACGCTCTGCCTCTGCTCTTTCGATTTCTTCTGCGGTCTTTACAGCCGCTGCCTTTTTCTTGAGACAAGCAGAAGCTTTTTCTTCGATATTATCTGCATCTGTCCACTGTTCGATTGGTTTGCCGAGCACCTCTTCAAGCGCTGAAATAGCCGTAATAAAATGTTCTGCGTCTCCGAACATTGCGTTCCAGCTGGTGCCATCTTCGCTATCCCAGCAGGATATGACGTGAATAAACCATACGCCCACGAGAACGATCCAAATCCGCAGCCAAACACTGGGGTTGTCGCTGACGGTAAACATGTGTGGTCTCCATATGGCCGTCATCGCGGCATAGAGCAGTATCGCAGCCATGTTTACTATTTTGAACCGACGATGGGACAGAAGATGTATCGCGCTTTCTACAGGATTGCCTTTGTTGTTTTGCTTTGCCCAGTAAATGGACAGTTTTGCAAGAAAATGGTTCGGATCCTTATCGTGAGCCATCTGTACTAACTTTTTAATGTTCATTTTTCTACCTTATCTTTCTTTCCCCATTCATAACCAACGGCGTCTGTGCATTCGCAGAGGTTTCAGCCCCTTTGAACTTTCGTCAATTCAGATAGGTTAAGGGGAATCTCACTATCTGCCGAGAATTATATACCACAAGATTGCATATTGTCAAACAAAACTCAAAAACTTTATTTTAAGCCATTTTTACTCCTTCCCCCAATTCTTGCCGATATGAACGCCGACTGCGAGCGGCACGCCTTTTGTTTCATCGAGAGAGACGACTGTTTCCATTATTTTCTGGATTTCTGGCACTACTTTATCCAAAACCTTATCGGCGATTTCAAGCACAAGCTCATCATGCACCTGCAGGAGCAGATAGACCGATGTTTCCAACTTTTCCTTTTTTATATATTCAAAAATTTTTACCATAGCCAGTTTTACTATATCGGCCTCTGTGCCTTGGATCGGCGCATTGATGGCCATGCGCTCGGCCGAGGCGCGGATGAATGGCACAGGCGAAGCGATGTCGCCGAAATATCGGCGGCGGCCAAAGAGGGTCTCCGTGTAACCCTTCCTTTTGGCCTCTGCTTTGACTGAATCGAGATAGCGCGCCAGACCGCTGAATGCTTGGAAATAGTGATTATAGAACTCCTGCGCTTCTGGTCGAGTGCCGCCTAGATTCGCGCGCAGAGCATTGACGCCCATGCCATACATGACACCAAAATTGATCACTTTGGCCTTGCGGCGCATGTCGGGCGTGACTTCATCGGCCGATACGCCAAAGACTTTCGCGGCAACTTCTCTGTGCACGTCTCGTCCCCCTTTAAATATTTTCATGAATTCCTCGTCGCCAGCCAAGAAGGCGGCGATGCGCAATTCAATCTGCGAATAGTCGAGAGAAACCAGCGAAAATCCTTTTTCTGCTATGAAAGCATCGCGGATGCGGCGGCCTTCTTCTGTTTGAATCGGGATATTTTGCAGATTTGGATTGTTCGAAGACATGCGGCCAGTGGTAGTGCCTGTTTGATCGAATGTGGCATGCAAACGATCGTTCTTATCGAGTAAAGGAGGAATGGCATCGATATAAGTGCCGACGAGCTTTGCTAATTGACGATAATCCATAATTTTTTTGACAATGGCATGCTCGGAAAGCTTTAAAAGCTCGCTTTCTTTTGTCGAACGCGCGCCGCCTGCGGTTTTCTTCATCCTCGGTGCAGTCAATTGCAGCTTGTCAAAGAGGATTTCGCCGAGCTGTTTCGGAGAATTGATGTTGAATTCCTGACCAGCAAGCTTGTAAATAGATTTCTCGAGATCTTTTATCTTGCCATTATATTCGCTCGACAATTTTTCGAGATAAGCGCGATCTACTTTTATGCCGCGTTCCTTCATGGCGTCAAGGACTGGAATAAGGGGAAGCTCGATCTCGTCGTAGACGCGAGAGAGCCCGCGGCTCTTTATTTCTTCGAGAACGGCCTTTTTAGCGTCATCCCAATCTTTTGCGTTCGTTATCGAAAGAACGTCTGCATAGGTCGGACCTGTGTAATTCGAATCAAGGAGCCACGCACCGACGGCGATAGGGCGAAGTTCGGAAGGAGGAATACTTGAGGAAAGGGTAGGAGAAACATCCTGCTTGGAGTCGGACTCTTGTGTCCTCTGGTCGCGTCGTCGCTTGCCAATTACGCGCTCCCCCTCGACCTCTTCTTGGTCCAAGGCATGATTCTGCTGAATCGCCTCCGAGAGGCCATCGGACGCCAAGAGCCCTTCCCCTTTACCTTCCACCACTGCTTTCACCCTCGCACCGAGATTTCTGAACTCGAGCTCTTTGAACAGAGCATCGATCTTTGAAAAGTCAAAATCTTCGCGCCATTTTTTGGCTGGCAAATTAAAGTCGATCGGTGCATCGCGACGAATCGTTGCCAACATTTTTGAGAATATGGCTTCCTCCTTGCCGTTTTTTAAAAGCTCGATGATGCGCGGCTTAATTCCTGCTTCTAACAACTTTTCCTCTCCAATTTTTCCTTTTCCTTTTTCCAAAACCTTGTAGATATCTTCGATCGACCCGAAATTCGTCATGAGGTCGGTCGCTGTTTTCTCGCCAATACCTTCAATGCCTATGATGTTGTCGGATGGATCGCCGCGGAGACCTTTATAATCTGGAATGAGCTTTGGTCCAAAGCCAAATCGCTCCATCACCGCTTTTTCGTTGTAAATGATCGTATCCTTGATTCCTTTTTTTAAAGTATAGACGCGCACATGATCGCCATCGATGAGCTGCATGGTGTCCATGTCGCCAGATGCGATGATGACGTCTGTCTGTATCTTTTTCTTTTCGACTTGCTCGACGATCGTGCCAAGGATGTCGTCCGCCTCGAAGCTTGGCACGCTGTATTCTGGTATATTGAAAGCGGCGATGAGCTCATGCGAGCGTTTGATCTGCGCAACTAGCTCCGGCGCAGTCTTTGGTCGACCAGCTTTGTATGCCTTGTACGCCTCGTGGCGATATGTCGGCTGGGGCAAGTCATACGCCGCAACGATATAATCTGGCTTTAATTCCTTGACAATTCCAAGTAACATAAGACAAAGCCCATACAGCCCGCCCGTCGGCTCCCCCTTTGACGAGGCAAAATCAGGTATAGCATGATAAGCACGATGCAAAATGGCGTGGGTATCGAGGAGGACGAGGGTGGGGTTTTTGCTTGCTTGCTTTCCTTTCATATATTCATTGTATCAAGAAAGATAAAGTAAGCATCCTTTTAAAAAGTTTGCACAATATCGTCATTTGTATTCATGAGTTTGTCTGGTCCGGCACTTCTCAATTCAAAACCTCCGTTGCTATTTGGTGCATAGGACAGATTTGTCCCCCAAGGATCAGTCGTATAAAACATGTTTGCTTGAGATGGGGTGCCTAAATCAGCAAAGCTTGTCGGTAATTTTCCATGCTCATTTCTATACAAAGAAATTTGTCCGGCATCAGTAGTGATAATTTGTGAAGCAAGTTTCACTCTTAAATCTGAAAATACTCCTGTATTCGCCACAAACCCAAAATAATACAATCCGCCATACAGAACGAAAGTGACAAGGATACCCAAGATTCCAAGAATTATTTGACCTTTAGTATTTTTGACTATACCAATAATGACTGCAATTATCCCAAACAGAACACCAATCAAAGGTATAAAAGACAAGCCACCAAAAATCCATCCAGCGACGGAAGATTTTCTTGGTACAGAGTTACTATTTTCCATGAGTTATTTTTAATAAGTAATAAAATGACGAAATCACTATAACACAGAAAATATTGTTTATTCAAACTCATATTCTCTCTCCGTCTCGCTCACGAATTCGCATTTAACGGTAAGCGCGCCTTCCGGCAGGATTTCTTTCACATTTTCCGGCCATTCGATCAATATCAGATTATTGGGATCCATGACAAGCTCTTCAAAATTCAAAACTTCGAGCTCGCGCGCTGATTCGAGACGATATGCGTCGATATGGATGAGTCGATCCCACCCAGACCCAGAGGTCGGACCTCTGGAATAAATCTTCTCTATGACAAACGTCGGACTCGTCACCGACTCTGTTATGCCAAGTGCCGCCGCAACTGCTTTCACAAAAGCCGTCTTGCCGGATCCGAGATCGCCAGAAAGTCCGACAACTAGAGCTTCGCTATCTTTTTTTTCTATCGAGCCAAGCCACTCGCGCGCGATTCGTGACGTATCGTCAAGAGATTTTGATAAGATTTTCTCCATGGAAAGACTATAGTACAAGGGTAGCCCTTGGACAAGTCATACAAGGGTAGCCCTTGGACTAAAAAGTACGCTATAATTATGGCAATGATCCAATTCGACGAGGACAAGCAGAAACAAAAGATCGAGCACCTTTTGCGCAAAGAGGAGGAGGAACTCGTGCAAGCCTTGTCCGATAAAAACAACCTGCCTTATGTCGATTTGTCTTCTGTCGCCATTAACACAGACGCCCTGCGATATATCGACGAAAAAGATGCTCGTGAAGCAAAGACAGCCGCGTTCGCAATAGTGAATAAAAAGCTGAGCATCGCCGTACGCGATCCTTCCCTGCCGAAACTTGTCGAGGTTCTCGAGAATCTGAAAAGCAAAGGCCTAGAACCAGATCTTTTTATGTCTTCAACCGCTAGCTTGGAAAAAGCGTGGGCGTTGTACAAAGAGCTCTCTTTCGCGTCAGAAACAAAGTCTGGCTCTCTCGAAATATCCAGCAATGAGATCGAGGAGATCGTCAAAGAAGCAAAAGACTTGGCAACAGTAGTATCCATATTAGCCAACACAGTCTCTTTGAAGAAGAGCTATCGCGTGTCCAGAATATTGGAAACGTCCATCGCTGGCGCTCTGGCCGTTGGAGCTTCAGACATACACATCGAGCCAGAGGAAACCTATGTCCGCTTGCGATATCGTCTAGACGGCGTCCTATCTGAAATAATAAGATTCGACGCCGATACGTACAATCTTCTCTTGTCCCGCATCAAATTGCTGTCCGGGATGAAATTGAATTTAAAAAAGCAGGGTCAAGACGGTCGATTCAGCATTCATGTAAATAATTCTGATATCGAGATGCGTGTATCCGTTCTGCCTGGCGCGTATAACGAATCGATCGTCATGCGTATCCTTGACCCAAAAAGCATTTCGGTGCCATTGGAAAGCTTGGGCATCCCGCCAAAGCTGTTGGCTCTATTGCTAAAAGAGATCGACAAACCGAACGGTATGATTCTAACTACAGGTCCGACTGGCTCTGGCAAGACTACTACCCTATATGCTTTTTTAAAGAAATCATATAATCCGGGAGTCAAGATAATCACCATCGAAGATCCTGTAGAATATCATTTGCCAGGCATCACTCAAACCCAGGTAAACGACAAGGGCTATACTTTCCTCGAGGGATTGCGTGCGGCTGTCCGTCAGGATCCGGATATAATCATGGTCGGTGAGATTCGCGACGATGAAACAGCCGATATTGCCATCAATTCAGCATTGACCGGCCACCTGGTCTTCTCGACTTTGCACACAAATTCTGCGGCCGGGGCATTCCCTCGCCTCATCGATCTCCATGTAAATCCAAAAGTCATCACTTCTGCCCTGACTATCAGCATGGCCCAGCGCCTTCTGCGTCGTTTGTGCCCTTTTTGCAAGAAAGAGACCATTATCGAAGGCGAAACAAAAAAAGAGATCGATCAGGTCATCGCCGCCATAGAAGATACTAGCCAAATACCAGAAAATAGGACAAAGATGTGGGTCGCCGGCGGTTGCGCAAAATGCAACAATACCGGTTACAAAGGTCGCATCGGCATTTATGAAGCAATAAAGATAGACGAAAAGATAGAAAATGCTGTCGAGGCAAATCCTAGCGAGCGAGAGATCATCGCCGCGGCAAAGGGTCAAGGCATTATGAATATGGAACAGGACGGCGTTGTTAAAATCTTGCAAGGGGTCACAGATTTGGATGAATTAAAGAGGGTGGTCGAAGTGGAAGAATGACTATTTATAGAATTAATTATCACTTATGAACCAGTATTCATATCGTGTCAATTGCAATTTAAAATCGGAGTAGTAGTATTGGCGCAGACAGATCTAGGATCAAGTGCGTACATCTCTAAGCAATACTTTCAATGCGATAATCAAAAGGTCAACGTACCTTCCAGGATGGCTCCAGTACGCATTCACAAAGGAGTGCAACCAGAGCGTCCTCAAAAAAACGTCGGATAATCCGAACAAGCGGACTATATTGCTTAGAGATGCATGAACTCGATCCAAACTTTCACTGTGGAGAGTATAGCATACATCATTATTTATGTCAAGTGACTCACCAAAAATAAACAAAAACATTAATACTGCCGACGAAAAAGACGTCCGCCATCTAGATCAAACTCTGCGACCTTCCCGATGGGAAGATTACATAGGACAAAAGTCAGTCAAGCAGAATTTGCATATACTACTAAAAGCGGCCGCGGAACGCAAGCACCCGCCAGAACATATCCTATTCTATGGCCCGCCGGGCCTAGGCAAAACAACATTGGCGCATTTAGTCGCTCATGAGAGCGGCGCACAGATGAAAGTCACTTCTGGCCCGGCTATCATGAAAGTCGGTGATTTGGCTTCTATCCTGACCAATCTTTCAAACGGCGACATTCTTTTTATAGATGAGATCCATCGTCTGAACAAAGCAATCGAAGAGATCCTCTACCCCGCCATGGAGAGCGGTAAACTCGATATTATCATCGGCAAGGGACCTTCGGCACGAACGATCCAACTTGACCTTCCTGCTTTCACTTTAATTGCAGCCACAACGCGCTACGCAATGATTTCTTCGCCTCTGCGCTCGCGTTTTTCTGGCGGTGTCTTCAAGCTGGATTTCTATACGAACGAAGAGATATCAGAAATTATCCGCCGATCCGCAAAGATCCTCGGCGTTGATATAGGCGGCGATGCCATAAAAACTATTGCGAGCCGAAGCCGTTTTACGCCTCGCACTGCGAATTATTTTTTAAAGAGGGTGCGAGATTATGCGCAAATCAGCAAGGTAGCTCTAGACACAAACGCCGTGGAAAAAGCGTTGGAAATGCTCGGCATCGACGAGCTCGGTCTTGGTCAAGCAGATAGAGACATATTGCGCATCATGATAGACAAATTCAACGGCGGACCGGTTGGTTTGAACACTCTGGCAGCGGCGTTATCGGAGGAACAAGCGACAATAGAAGAGGTCTATGAGCCATATCTGCTTCAATTGGGCCTTCTCGACCGCACTTCTCGTGGACGCGTGGCAACAGAAAAAGCATGGAAGCATTTGAATATAAAAAATGAGGGAAAATTGTTGTAACGGATTGCAAATGCAAAACAATTCTGCTAGCTTAAAGACAGAAAGGAGGCCTATATGCCTGTAAACATTGAAGCCACTCTCGTTCGTTTGGAATCAAAGTATGACAAGGAAATAGCAGAGGATTGTCGGAAAAAAATTGGAAAGAGGAAAGTGCTGACAGCTGATGAGCTGGTAAATATTATTGCGAACGTGTTGGATAAGAAACAACAAAAGCCTCGCAGTCCTCTTTCGGAGGAAAATCGGGCCATCGGACGAAATACTTCTCATATCCATGGAAAATTTGATCCGAAGAAGCGCCGAAATTAAGTCAAGGTTTGTCGTTAAGACCTGCATCTATGTGGGTCTTTTTTATTAAACGGGGCTTTTTATTTTTGCAATTAGATCGCGAATATAACTATTCAAGTCGACCTTTTTACCATATTGTTCTGCTATGTAGAAAAGTGATTTGAACGTCTGTGACAATGCGCTGTCGTCGATACGTACGAGGCGTTCTGATTCATAATCGACAAGCAGTACGCGGTCTCTAAAAATAAATATGTCCAAGGGGAACTTGATCAGCTCGTCTGGTAAAACGTAGGCGATTGTCATTCGATCAAGGTGGCTCAAAAGCTGATCTTCGTTCATCTTTGAAAAGAGATTAAATACTGACTCAGCAATGACCCCTTCTATAATAATCTTGCGGCTACGTATCTCATTGTGGATGCGAGACATAAATCTCATGTCCATTTTTTTGAGTATGGTTTTTGAAATGCCGGCACCTTGGATAGAATAGAACCTCTCTGTAGGCGAGAGCTCTAGGATTTTCGTCAGCTCTTTCAAGATATTTATCTTGCCAGAGACAACTAAAAAGAAACTGGCTTGGTTTGGGGTTTTTGCCGGATCGACAAACGCTGGATTATCAATCAGCTCGATATTTCTCCTATAAACCCACTCAAAATGGTTTCCGCTCCTGACACGTCTCACCAATTTTCTTTTTTCTAGCTTCTTCAAGATGAATCCTACCGTGGTGGGCGGTAAATCAGACTCTCTGGAAATCTTGCTTATTTTATGAGCAAGTGGTTGTTGTTGAAGAACCGCCAAAACAGCGTGCTCTTTTGGCGAAAGTCCGAGGGCTTCGAGTATTATGCGTCTCATCTTGCCATCTTAAAAGTCGGCAAGAATCTTGTCAACTTTTTAAGCGTCTTGTGTTGATATACCTGGGGATCCTGGCATTTGGGCAAAATCATTCGCAAGCCATCTTGAAAGGCAATAATGTGTGTACAGACAGCAAAACCAAACAAAAAATATAAAATGAAGAATGAAGGATGAAAATGAACAAAATATTGATAGTTGTGACTTGTAGCGCCAATCTTCCGGACGAAAACACAGCAAGTCGTGCACATGAGAAAGACATTGAGCAACGTCTAGAAAAATACCCGGGGTTTAAGGTGAAAAGTATGTCAACTTCATGTGAAACAGTGCAGCTTTTTGAAAGTTTTTACCACAAAACATTCGTCCCTCGTTATAGATCTGTGTTGGTATTGGAAAAACAACAGGATTCCACGCCAACCTGTGTGTCTGTGAAAAATTAAAAGTCGGCAAGAATCTTGTCAACTTTTTAAGCGTCTTGTGTTGATATACCTGGGGATCCTGGCATTTGGGCAAAATCATTCGCACATCTTATTTTAAAAGGTGAATATGAATAATAAGGATAGTTGTTTAACAAACAAAAGAAAGGTGATGTTATGGGTAGACCATATGTTTGGAGAAAAAATGAGTGGGGAGAGAACGAAAAAAAGTATTTAGATGAGGCCCATCCATCATTAGGAATGCCAGATTGTGATATGGGGGGTATATCAGATGATCCGTGGGGTTCACATGTCGCCTGGCAGCAAAGACATCATATATTTATAAAGGATGTCCAGTATGAGGATGAATCAAATCCTTATAGCCGTCTTTAAAGTATGAGCCCGGCGTTCCCAAAAAGGAGCGCTGTTTTATTTACAAAGACATTTTTCGGAGTATAATACCAACATGTCCGGACATAATAAATTCTCAAAAATAAAGCACTTGAAGGCAAAGACCGACGCGCAAAAGAGCAAGGTTTTTTCAAAGATGGTCAAGCTAGTGACAACAGAGGTGAAAAAGGCCAAGGGCATTTTGACTTCCCCTGGTGTGATCGCAGCCATCGAACGCGCTCGCAAGGAGAACGTGCCAAACGACACGATTGATCGTGCAATTAAAAAAGCCACCACAGACAATGGTGCCGAGATGGAAAATATAGTCTATGAGGCCTATGGTCCTGGTGGCATAGCCATTATGATCAATATACTGACTGACAATCGAAACAAGGCCGCACAGGAGATAAAGCATATCCTGTCGAGCAATGGCACTACCCTGGCCGCTCCAGGGTCCGCTAGCTGGGCTTTTACAAAGACTCACGATGGTTGGCAAGCCAATAGCACCATGCCGCTCGAAGATGCCGATATCGAAAAACTAGAGAAGCTCGTTGAAGATCTCGAGGCAAACGACGATGTGCAGGACGTATTCACGAACGCGGAATAGTTGAACATACCAACGAAAAAGCATATAGTTCATATGTTCCTTGTGTACTGGCCCGGTCTTGGAACGGACAGAAATAGGGCTATATCTGTGCTAGGCGTCCTATGTACAGAAATAAACGTATGGACGCAAATAAACCCGACCCCAGGAACGTAATGTTTCTGGGGTTGTTTCTGTTATAATCACATTATGACAATCCTCGGTATAGACCCCGGCTATGATCGTATCGGCATAGCTATAGTTGAAAAAATCAACGGTCGTAATATCCTGCTTCATTCAGAATGCTTTACTACGAGCTCAAAATTACCTTTTTATGATCGGCTTGTAAAAATCCAAGATCGGATCTCGGCGATAATTGCTAAATTCAAACCTGATGTGCTTTCTATAGAAACCCTGTTTATCACAAAAAATCAAAAAACCGGCATGCGAGTAGCGGAAGCAAGAGGCGCTGTAGCGGTAGCGGCATCAAAAATGGGCATCGAGGTATTTGAGTACTCTCCACCAGAGATAAAAGCGGCGATCACTAGCGACGGCAGGAGCGACAAGACACAAATGGTAAAAATGATCCCCATTCTCATAAAAATGAGTCCTGGAAAGCGCCATGATGATGAATATGATGCCATTGCTGCGGCATTGACCCATTCTGCCAGAAGCCGTTGATGGTTATCCACAACTAGCCCTTGTCCAATTATTTATATTTGTTACAAAGTACGGACAGAGTTTAGAAAACCATTAAAATCACATGGGTTGTAGGATATGTTTATTATATCAATCTTACCTTGTGGGCTTTCTAACTTTATGAGCTTATAACTACCATGCCTAAAAACAAAAAAACCAAGCAACAAAATATTTCAATAAACACAGGAGAACCGATCGAGGAAAAAGATTTGGACATGAATCCTGCGCCAGTATTAGATCCCCTGTCTGGTCTAGAAGACGATGAAAAAAAAGATGACGATGAATTAGACATAGATGATGATGACATAGATCCATTCAAGGACAAGTGGGAGGAGTAAAAGTAAACGCAAAGTGTAAATATCAAAATTTAAAATGACAATGAAAAAAATTCAAATCGCAGATATTTTAATCTTTGATTTTCAATTTTAATTTTTACATTGTTTGTCTTGATCATTGTATTATTGTGTCACTGATTGTTATTGTGATGAACCTCTTTTTTCCAACCCTTACCGTTCCGGTTTCTTCTATTTTGAAGTCATAATCCGAAACAGTTTCGTTCTTGCCAACATATGAAATAGCATTACCATCTACCAGGCGGCGAAAATCTCCTTTTGACGAAACGATCTTTTCGCGCAACAGGACATCGACTAGTTTATCGCCATTTTCTGCCGTGGTCTTGGCGGCATCTTCTGGGATCGCGCCTTCTTTGAATATGGAGAAGAACTGCTCGCGCGCTTGGCTAGATTTTTCCCTGCCATAGACGTTCGCCACAATTTCCTCGGCCAATCTGGCTTTGAAATCGCGCGGATTAGAGCCGTTCTTCATTTTTTCTTTCATCGACTCTATCTCATTCATCGGTACATCGGTTAGAAGCTCAAAACCAGTGGCGATGAGTCCATCCGACCAGCTCATGACCTTGCCGAACATATCAGTGGATGTCTGATCTAAACTAACCATATTGCCTTCTGTTTTCCCCATTTTCTTGCCGCTTTGATCGACCAGAAGCTTTGTGGTCAAGACGAATTTATCCTTGCCAGACAAAGCTTTGACCAGATCTCTCCCCGCGAGCATGTTAAAAGTCTGGTCATTGCCGCCGATCTCGCCGTCGACATCCATCGCCACGCTGTCATAACCTTGCATCAATGGATATAAAAATTCGTGCAAGTAGACCGGCTTGCCTTCGCTCATCCTCTTTTCGAACATGTCTCTCTTTAACATCTGGTCGACGGTCGTATGCGAAGCCAGCTTGACCACATCTTCGAAAGAAAGCTTGCCCAACCACTTCGAGTTAAATCTTATTTCCGCTTTGTTGTAGCCACTGAAATCTATAAAATGCCCGGCCTGCTCTTTGTATTTCTTGCAATTATTCAGGACTTCGGCGCGAGTCAATTGTTTTCTGGCGGCTGTTTTATCCGTAGGGTCGCCTATCATCGCAGTAAAGTCGCCGATCAGAAAAATTATTTTGTGACCGAGCTTTTGCAGCTGGCCAAGCTTGCGGATCGGTATCACATGACCCAGGTGGATATTCGGCCCGGTCGGGTCGACTCCTAGATAGACAGTGAGCCGTTCTCCTTTTTTTAAAGAAGACTTGACGGCTTCTATATTCGGGAAAACATTCTCGACCCCACGAGTTAAAAATTCGTTCAAGGCAGAATCATCGGTAACCGGTTGTTTCCCATTCGACAAAGATTTTCCTTTAAATAAATTCATGCCAATACTTTATCACAGACCGGTTTTTTAGACGAGAACACAATGTGCTATAATTTTAGAATGTCGTTTAAAAAAAGCGTCTCCCGATGGTGGCACCGTGTGACTCGTATGGAAAAAAGACATTGGAAAGGACTGATTTTCAGTGTCTTTTCGCTTGTTCTGATCGTTGGCGGGTTGGTTATAATATGGATTTCTACCTTGCAGATTCCGGATCTATCTTCTTTTGAGACGCGCCAAATATCTCAATCGACAAAGATATACGACAGAACCGGCACGGTGCTTTTATATGACGTGAATGCTGGTTCAAAGAGGACCGTTGTGCCATTATCATCCATTTCTCCATACATTCAGGACGCCACCATAGCCATCGAGGACGAAAATTTCTACAGTCATGGTGGCATTGATGTAAAATCAATTTTCCGTGCCTTGTTGACCGATTTAACCCACGGAGGAGTAAAGCAGGGAGCTTCAACCATCACTCAACAGGTGATAAAAAACGCTATTTTAACTAGTTCACAGACTTTTACAAGAAAGATCGAGGAGGCCATACTCGCCATAAAACTAGAGCATGCGATGACCAAGGATCAGATCCTAGAAACATATCTGAACGAGGCGCCGTATGGTGGAAATATCTATGGAGTTGAAGAGGTAAGCGAAACGTTTTTTGGAGTGTCGGCTTCTAGCACAGATATCGCCGAGGCGGCATATCTGGCGGCAGTGCTACAGGCACCGACTTATTATTCCCCTTATGGATCGAACAAAAGCGCTCTCGATGCTCGCCAACATTTGGTTTTGGAAAAGATGAAAGAAAATAATTTTATAACCGCTGACCAATACAAAGCGGCTATGGCTGAAAACGTCACGTTTTTAGAAAAAAGCTTAAGCGCAATCCGTGCTCCGCACTTTGTGATGTATGTAATCAATGAGCTCATAGATCAATATGGCGAGGATATGGTTGAAAACGGCGGATTAAAGGTGACAACGACTCTCAATTACGATATGCAATCGAAGGCGGAAGATGTGATATCGAAGTTCGCTCCTACATTACAGTCGAATTTTGACGCCAGCAATACTGCTATGGTCGCCATAGACCCAAAAACCGGAGACATCCTGTCGATGGTCGGGTCGAGCAATTATTTCGATAGTTCGATCAATGGAAGCTTCAATGTCGCCACCGCATTGCGCCAGCCGGGCTCGACTTTCAAACCGTTTGTCTACGCGACCGCCTTCGAAGAGGGCTTCACACCCGATACAGAGCTTTGGGATATACCAACCCAATTCTCGCCGCAATGCAATCCTGATGGGACGACAAAAGACCCGAATGCCAGTTCGACACAAATATGTTATTCGCCTGCCGAGTATGACAGTACTTATGATGGACCAGTCACGGCACGCTATGCTCTACCACAGTCGAGAAATATCCCTGCTGTGGAGATGCTCTATCTCGCTGGCATGAAGCAATCAATAGACACGGCTGAGGCGATGGGTATCACTACACTGACCGACACCTCGAACTATGGTTTGTCTCTCGTTCTTGGAGGTGGTGACGTCACCTTGCTCGACCTTACTAGCGCCTACGGAGTCTTTGCAAATGACGGCATCAGAAATCCATATAGGTCCATACTAGAAGTCGATGACAGCCAGGGTAACATACTCGAACAGGCATCATTGAATCCAATACAAGTCATACCAGCCCAGCAAGCACGACAGATAAACCAGATCCTTTCCGATCAAACCAATGGTATGCATAGTATCGACGCCTTGACGGCTCCATTGGATAGACAGATCGCTGTCAAAACAGGCACCACCAACAACTACCGCGACGTTTGGACAATGGGTTATACACCAGACATCTCTGTCGGTTTCTGGGCTGGGAATAATAACAACGCACCTATGAACGACGCAATTTCTACACTTATAATCACACCTGTTTGGGCGGCTTTTATGACAGAGATAAATGATTCTGTGCCAAAGAACGATTTTGTCGCTCCAAACCCAGAGCCAACGAATCTAAAACCAACTCTGCGCGGCATTTGGCAGGGCGGTGCTTCCTATTTCATCGATACTGTCTCTAACAAAGTAGCGACACAGTACACCCCGCAACAAACAACAAAAGAGATAGTCTTCCCGAGCGTACACAATCCTCTACAATGGATAGATAAAAGCAATCCACAAGGACCAATCCCGACCGATCCCCAAAATGACCCTCAGTATGCAAATTGGGAGTACTCGGTCAGACAATGGTTTGCTAACTATCAAAAAACCCACCCAGAATTTGTCGAGACAAATGATTTCACTGCGCCAACAGCCACAGATGACGTCCATGTGCCAGCAAATTTTCCTGTCGTATCGATAGTTTCTCCGTCAAGCGGAACAGACATCGATCCGGATAGCCGCGTGACTGTCTCCATAAGCACAACGGGGCCATATCCCATACAAAAAGCGGATCTGTATATAAACGGGAATTATATTACCTCTAACACCATATCACCATTTAACATGAGCTTTACCCCAAATGATATCTCCGGCATACAGCAAAATAATTCATTAGAAGTCCTAGTGCACGATTCTGTTTTTGACCAAGGATCGGCCACAACGACTTTCGCAATCATACCAATGTCAAACACAAGTCAGAACAGCCAGATTGATCAGAGTTCGACAACAGAAGACCAAGGATCTAGCACAAACAATAATATATAATCACATATAGATATATATGTCGTTGTATTTTTAACTGTTTGTTTTCTATTATCACCTTATATCAAAAACCTTTCTCGTTGTCTTCTCTCTAATTTTTTCTAAAAGCGCTTCTTTTTTAAGGAGAACAGCGCTTTTCACAGCGGGCGATATCCTCAAGAATATCGAGTTGCTCGAGTATGATATTGATAGAGGGTCTAGCTCGAATCTCAAAACCTCTCTGAACGAATCGGCTACAGCGGTACGAAAAACTATCTCTTCCAGCTCCTTGCTTTTCCATCTTGTAAAAAAAGAGCTTATTCCTATCATAGTGTTTGTTTTTTATTATAAATAAATCGCGAGAATAAAAACTATGACTATCCTGATTTAATTTTAATATTAGGTGTCAGAACTCTTGACTCACTGTGTCTATCCATGCCTGTCGGCAGATAGACAGCAAGCATGCGGTAGGCATGGCACTTTCGACTTTTGATTTATTATCACCTATTCATCGGCATGACTAGGTATCTAAATGACTGATCAGAGTTTGGTGTGATCAGAAGCGGCTTGTTCATACCGCCGAAATGCAACGATACACTGTCAGAGTCGATGGACTGCAGACAATCGCTGATGTATTTTTGATTAAAGTTTATCGTCAGCTTCTCTCCTGTTATAGCCGCGTCAATAGCAGTGGTGTTTTCTCCGATATCGCTGTTTTTTGTCGATAATTCGAATTTTTTCTCTGATGGATTGATTGAAAAATTGCTTTGATTGAATTTGTCTGAAAAAACATGAGATATCTTCAAGGCATTCATGATGTCTTGTTTTAAACAGACAATCTCAGTGCTATATGACTTTGGAATAATCTGTTTATAATCTGGAAAAACACCGTCAATGATTCTGGAAACAAGATATGTGTTCTCAAAGGAAAAAGAAATCTGGTTTTTATCTAGATTAACCTCTACTTGACCTGTGTTTTCAAGGATTCTTATTATTTCTGGGACTGATGAAAAAGGTATTAGGATACCGCCGAAATCCTTTGTTTTTTTCATTTGGATCTTTTTTTCTGCCAATCTAAACGAATCAGTAGCGGCAAAAACGACGAATTCTCCGTCACAATTCACATAAACACTCGATAGCTCAGGTTTTACAGATGAAACCGATGAGCTGTACCAAACCGACTTTAATCCTTTAACAAAATCTGATCCTTGGATGGAAAAAGTGTTTTTTGATTGAGAATGAGGAATGATCGGAAAATCGTCTTTTGGTATTGTTTTTATAGATCCTACTGCAGAACCAGCGACTATTTTTACGATACCATCATTAGTTTCGACTTTTACAGCTTTGTTCGAATCTGGAATATTAGAAAGAAATGCTGATATAACTCCAGCTGGGATAGCACATGAACCAGCTTCCTCTATTTTTGCTGGTATGATCATTTCAAAACCGAGATTAAGATCTGTCGATTTTATTATAATAGAGTTTTTGTCTATCGTCTCAAAAAGCAGACAGGATAAAATCGGCATAGTCGATTGGCGTTTTATAATTCTTTCTGCTGTGGATATCGCTAATTTTATTTTATTGTGAACAGTTTCTATTTTCATGTTTATATAATACTTATTATTACTATTATGATTGTGGATATGTTGATAAGTCCATTATATTATTATTTGTAGCCATTGTTTTTGATATGACGGTGTTGATTAATATCTGAATACTTTTTATAAATATATATTTGTTTTTATTTTTTTATAAATAAGCTTTTTTATCTACACTCGAGCACTTTTTAATCACTGGTTTTCAACAACATTTCACCAAACATACGCAATGAGTTATCTACATCATGGCGCGTATTTGTGAAAGCTCTTGGAGAAGGATAGGATTTGTCTTTAACTCGTTTTTTATCTTCTCACAAGAATGAATCACAGTGGTGTGGTCTCGACCGCCGAGCTTTTCCCCTATAGATGGGAAAGAAATATTCAGATCTTCCCGTAAAATATACATTATCACCTGTCTCGGTTTCACAACTTCTTTTTTACGAGTTTTATTATATATGATGTCCTCGCTTATATTGTAAAATTCAGCTATTGTTTTTACAACGTCTTTTACTGAAACGTTCTTCTTTGGTTTTGCGCTGTTTTTTAGAAGGTTTTTTATTTCCATAGCAGAAAGAACGCGCTCTTTTAGCTGGGTTTGGCACACAATGGTGTTTATGGCGCCTTCTAGCTCTCTGATGTTAGGATTTATTGAATCTGTCAGGAATTGAATGATCTCATCATTGAGCGATATGTTGTTTGTCAGACATTTGGCTTTTAGTATAGCCATTCTAGACTCTCTATCCGGTTCAGGTATGTCGACGATCATACCGGAGGTAAATCGATTCCTGAGGCGTTCCTGGATGCCTGGTATGAAATTCACATGCCTATCTGATGAAAAAACCAGTTGTCTGTCGGTGTCCTTGAACGTGTTGAACAGATGGAACATCTCTTCTTGGGATTTTTCTGTGCTGGAGAAAAACTGGATATCATCCATGATGATGACGTCGTATTTTCTGTACTTTTCCTTGAACTGGTTTGCTTTGTTATTTTGGACGGAAGCGATATATTCCATCACAAAACGCTCTGAGGTCAGATAAAAGACTTTTTTACCAGGAAAATCCTTTTTTATATGGTTCCCCACTGCCTGCATGAGGTGTGTTTTTCCGACGCCGGTCGGTCCGTACACAAACAGCGGGTTGTATGATTTGCCAGGAGTCTTGACCACCGATCTTGCGGCAGCATGGGCGAGCTCGTTGAACGGTCCGACCACAAAAGAATCAAAAGTATACCGCGGGTTCAGATTATCGTCCTTGTTTATATAAAAATCATGCAAAGGCATGCTGATCGTTGCCTGTGGGGCCGGTTTTCTCTGATCTGATGATTTTTTGTCCTCAGTTTCCTTTGTGATGATGTACTCTAAAGATCTGATCGAAGAGTTCGCCTGGCGGAAAGAGCGCAAAATGGTGTTGTGGTATTTTTTATACAGCCATTCTTGGACAAAATTGTTCGGTACGGCCAGAAAAACAGTGCCGTCTTCCTGGCGCAACACATTGACTTCCTTGAACCACATAGAATATGTCGATTGCGACACTGAGAGCTCTATATCGAGAAGCGCCCGCTCCCAAATTTGTTGTAATTCGTTCATGAAATAAAATTATTAAACCGATTTAAATTAAAAAATAAATACGCTATCAGTATACGCCTGTTTATAAAATAGCAAACTTGTGGAAAACATACATATATGTTGATAAGTTGTGGATTATTTCTCTACTAGGCATCATTATTGAAAATAATTCAAGTTGAATTTTTGCGACCGCGGTGATCAGGGTAAAAACTTGTGTTTTTGTGCGTCATGCTCTATAGTGTTCATGACTCTATATAAATAAATCGATGTCATTCACCTATAATCCAAAAAAGAGAAAGCGCGCCCGTTCCCATGGTTTTAGAGAAAGGGTAAAAACAACAGCCGGCAAGAACGTCATAAAGCGCCGTCGCGCAAAAGGCCGCCGTAGATTGGTAGTATAATCACGCGCCATGCTCGCAAAGCATAATCGGCTTCTAGTAAAGGATTTCGATCTGGTCATCAAATCTGGACGAGAAACCTACTCGCCATTTTTCTCGATCAAATATGTGCCTGCTGCCACCCTTAAATTTTCTCCTGTGGCACCCAAAAAGATATTTAAAACAGCCGTTTCAAGAAATCGTGCCCGCCGTAGGGTATACGCCGCTGTCAGAGAGATCCTTTTTTCTAAAAAGATTGACCGATTCTCTATTGTGCTTTTTTTGAAAAGAGATATTAGCGATATCGATAACCAGCATCTAATTAGCGCTATCAGAGATCTATTTGTGCAAGCGCGCCTAATAAAGTAAAATACACCCATGTTTTCTTCGATAGCCCATTTATATAATATTGTCATTTATATTCCGTTGTACAACGGCTTAATCTGGCTCATAGATATCTTTCCATGGATGGATGTTGGCGTCGCTATCATTGCTTTTACCATCATCATCCGGCTTGTCCTGTTCCCTCTTTCAAAAAAATCGATAAAAACACAGATCAGAATGCGTGAAATACAGCCGGAAATAGCCGCTGTACAGAAAAAATACACAAACAAGCAGGAGCAGATGCAAAGGACGATGGAACTGTACAAAAAGCACGGTATTCGTCCATTGGCTGGCTCGCTCGTGCTATTTATTCAATTGCCGATCCTCCTCGGTCTGTATTATGTCTTTGCCAGATCTGGTTTGCCGACTATAAATACGAGCATTCTATACTCATTCATCCGTATCCCTACGATAAACATGAATTTTATCGGTCTTCTCGATATGTCAAAGATAAGCATAATCATGGCAGCTATCGCCGCCCTGTCGCAATACCTACAGTTGAGATTTTCTCTTGCCTCTCAGCCGCAGCCGACCGTAGAAGGCGTTAGTAATCCTGCCGCCGCTATGACAAAGCAGATGCGATATCTGATGCCGGTCATGATTTTTATTCTGGCATTTCGTTTCCCCGCAGCCATATCTCTGTATTGGGCGATCGGAAATCTTTTTATGTTGGGGCAAGAACTATTCGTCAGGTTTCATCACGAAAAGGACAAGAGGAGGGCGATAGGGCTTGCTTAGTTTTGGTTTAAGTCTACAGACCACAGAGACAAGTCTTTTTTATTGACGAAGTACAAGAAACGTTCAGACTGGTCTAGAGCCAGCCATTCTGCGTCGATAGGCGTATTTGCGTCCTTCGTCAAATCGGAGACCATATGGACAGAACCGGTGTCGGTGTCTATTTCCAAAATACGGTCTATTGTGGAAGCGGTTCCTTCATACCAGGCATCAGGATAGCCGCCGACTGGCACAGATGTCGGCACAGCACAGAAAAGGTCTAGTGGGTTCTGCTTGCTCCAAACGCATTTATCTGCCAGAGTGACGAATGGCAAGTCTTGGCTAGATGATGTTTTTATATTGTAAAGCGAAGTCACCAAATTTCCAGAAGACGACAAGTCTGAGTACAGGATGATTTGTGCTGATGGGTTTGGTAAGACAGATAAACCCGCTACACCGCCCAAAACCTCGCTCATGTTGCCTGTTTTAACGTTGATTGAATATAGATATCCATTCGAGCCGGCAGATGCCCTCGTAGACATCATAAGGGTGCTCGCCGTAGGCCAGAAGGCATTTACTTGATCCAGCGGAGTGCTGAAGATTTGGTTTGACCCACTGCCATCGAGATTTGAAATGAAGCCGACACCATTTCCATTGACATTTTCGATGGTGAAAAGTTGATTGCCTTTCGGTGAAACCGCAGCAGAGATTATGTTTCCGGGGAAATAAGTGCCGCGCAACTCAAAAGGCGTTTGACCTAGGGTTTGTTGGGTTGTTTGTTGGATCGGCTGGATCGGTATGCTCGTTGTGGCGGTGCTGGTTCCCACCTGTTTGTTGTTTGTTTTTTTGGTGGACGATGAGGTATCTATTGGAGCGGCAGTAGATTTTAATTGAACATAGAAATTCGTTATGTTATCACCCCCCTCTTTTATGTATCTGAAGACTCCCGACATCGCATTTCCATTCCAATAGCTATCATAGACAAGAGGGACTGTTGTATTCGAGATGTTGATCGGCGTTGCTGAAGCGACGTTCATATCATATATATAACCTGTGCCACGGTCGACAAAGCGCACAAAGGTGCTAGATGCTGTCGTCGAAGCTACAAAACCGCCTATTGGTGTCGGCCAAATCTCGCGGACTTTTGGCCACCGGAAAGCTTGTTGCCCGTTAGCTGTGCTACTACCTGTTCCACTTGTCCCATTATTCGAGCCATTGTTATTGGCTGTCCCACTCGAACCAAACGGGCTAAAGGAATTTTGTCCGTTTACAGAGTTCCCCGTTGTTGGTTTGTTTAGATAAAAGAAGAAATAGGCAAATCCACCGAGTATCGCCAGTATCAGGATGATTATTATGCTGTATGAAAGTTTGCGGGACATGGTTTATTTATTACGGAGTGCCTCCAATAGGCAAAGATGATCCCCTTTGTGTTGTGTTGTTTTGCAGAATTTGTTTTGCTGTATTCCCAGAAAGGTTATTTTCATTGCTAGATAGATTAGAAAAAGAACTTAAATTTGAAACTATCAAATTTGGGTCTATTGTGTAAATTATAAGATAAGAACATAATGCCAAAAGAAGACCCAAAACAGCGTTCCATATTTTCTCTTGAGCGCTTTTTTTGTCTGTTACTGAAGAGGATAACATATATTCAAAACCACCTACCGTTATCATAAAGACTGCTAATACGACCGCTAAAGCCAAAGAGAACTTGTAAGCATAGGCAATATATGAATTTACATCAATCTGTGTTACTGCTTTATTGCCATTAGCATCGGTTCCACAAGAAACATTTGTGGCCCCATTTAGACACGGCAATGGCGCGAGTAGGGTGTATTGAGTTTGAGCTTTAATAAGAGAAAAAGGCAAAAACAAGAAACAAAGAGGAAAAAGTAAAGAGAAAAACAATAATTTTTTAAAGTGAGATGGCATTGTTGTTTTTGTTTGCTTCAAACGTAACTGTTATGGCATTTGTCGCCCCCTGGAGGATTTCTCGCATATTCTGCAGTTGTAATTGTACAGGATAGTCGGCGGCGTTTGAAGTGTCTTCTACACGCAGTGTGACGCTCCTGTTTTTTGATAGATTCGATTGACTCGAACCGTTTATCGTCCAACCGTATTGCAGACTATTATTTGTCAAACTCGGCAAGGAAAAAGAATATGGTGTAGCCAAAAGAGTGATCTCCTGATTTGAAAAAGTCGTTTGTGCGCCGAGAGCGAGGTTGTATAAAACGCCATACAGAGGATCATCCTTGTAAAAAACAAGCGAAGGACTTCCCGCCTGTAGGGTAATGACCCCGGATGTTGTCTCAGAGCCATCGCGTGTAGAAACACTGACACGAATCGTTGTTGGACGCGGTATGACACTGCCATTTATGATTATCGATTGCTTGCCATAGCCGCTCTGGTTTTGAAGAGCGGTATAATCTTGTGTCCAACTATATACTAGATTCGACGGGTTTATTTCCTTGCCGGAACTATCGGCCAAGTGCGGCATCGCGATTATTTTAACAGCGTTCTCATATGCGAAATTTTGTTTACCTTGGAATAATGGGGGTACGTATCCTTGGCTTTCCCAAACCATATCGACTGAACCGCTCTTTATGACTACGGATTTTTGTATGGTTTTACCGTCTTGTGTTTGGATCAGGATTGTCACGTTGCTCTCCTTGCCCAATGCTGGTGCAGTCAGATTTATATCGTTCTTGCCGATACCCTCGGTTATTTTTTGTCCGTTAACAACCCAGGTGATATATGCCGAAGAAATATCTGACAAATAGTCTTGGAGGTTTATCTCGACATTCTTGCCCGGGACAGGATTCTGTGGAGTGATCGTCATATCAATTCCATCTACAGAGCTGGGGACCTGAGCATGGGCAATAGAAAATGAAAGAACAAAAGAAGCGAAAAAGAAAGTTAAGGCGAGCTTTTTCATAGCTTTATTCTATCATGTCAAGACGTCACCTTGTACAAGACTTCTCCACAAGTACAAGGTGCTACCTTGTACTAAACCCCACCGTTTGGCAGTCTCACACCGCCTTGGTTCATGGGTTTTTGAATGACTGGTGGTTTACGAGTGCCATTTACGTTTAACGGAGCTTCCCCACCCCCAGTTTCTCCTTCTGCTTTTTCTGCTAGTTTGTTTATCTTTGCTACCGCCAAGACTATTTTTGAGGATAATTTTTCTTGGTTTTGTTCCGCCTTAACTACTTTGTGTGTAAAATCAATCGTGACGAGCGTCCCTGGATAAAATTCGAACGTCATTTCTGATCCAATGAAATTAGATATCAATCTTAATAGTGCCGCTGGGTTATTCATATTCACTCCACGTAACTGGAAGTAAATGTATAACAAAAGAGCCAGTCCCATTTCAATGAGTTCATTTAATGCTTCTCCTACACCAACAAAAAGATCGAGTATTATTTGAGCTATCCAAATGATTACTCCAAAAAAATAAAGCATTCTCCACTCCCATTTTCCGATTTTTGAATTCATTGTTTTGATTTACTACAACAATGTTGAAGTAGTAGTCGCTCTTTTACCAGTAGCACCGGTTCCAATCGCCGCAGTTGTTGCATTTGCCGCCAATGCTTCCTTCTTTGCCTCTTTTATTGCCGCCAATTGCGCTGGATTGCTGGTGATTATTTGGTCTTCGGTGTACGAAGCCACGACCTTTATTGCTACGTGCTTTAATCCGACGAAAAATATCCCTTCTCCTACATCTGACTCGAGCAAGAGATATTTTTCCTCGTCTGTAAGATTGAATACTTTTTGTATGTTATCCATGGAAGTCGGCGATTGCTTCAAAAGTATTTGAATGGACGAGTTCGTTAAAATAGGCATGCCGTAGGGCGATTTTAGGAAATCATCGACGTCTTGGGTGATGGTGGCAAGGCCCAGGAAATATTTGCGACCGCGCTTGGCTATGGACAATAGGAATGATGCGGTGTCTTCGCTTTTCATCATCCACCATGCCTCATCGACGACCATCAGGCGTTTTTTTATGTCTTTCCTGATTGCGTTCCATATGTGGTGAGTGACGATATACATTGCGACGGGCTTTAGCTCGTCTTCCATATCGCGCACGGAAAAGACCACGAATTTATGATTTATATCGACATTCGTAGGGTGATTTAGAAAACCAGACCATGTACCGGTGGTGAATTTTGTCAAACGTTCGACCAGAGATTCTGCGCCCTCCATGCCGCCCAAGACAAGCTCGAAATCGCCTAGAAGCGGCGGCGTGACATTGGCGAAATTTGAATCTGCGGAAATGTCTTTCAGAGCATAAGTTTCGGTGATTGCCCGGTCGATTATAGCGTCTTCTTCTGGCGTCAATCCGCCCAACATGACACGGAACAAACCGACCAGATTGATGATATTTGAACGCAATATGTCTGCCCCGCTTTCATCCTCCCTAGCGATCGGCAGGTCGAATGGATTTATATGGTGCTCTGAATTGAGCGAGATGTTGAAATATTTTCCTCCGGTCAATTCAGCCATATGCTCGTACTCGCGCTCCGGATCGATTATGATGACTTCGGTGTCGAACATCAATGTTCGCAGAATTTCCAGTTTTGTGCAGTATGATTTACCAGAGCCGGACTTGGCAAAAGTGACAGAGTTATAGTTCTCCAGAAGATATCTGTCAAAAATGACCAGAGACGAGTTGTGCCTATTTATGCCGTAGAGGATTCCCTTATCAGAAGTGAGATCGAATGATACGAATGGAAAAATCGAAGAAAGCGGAGCAGAATTCATCTTTGAATTGACGTTCAGCTCGTCATTTCCGATAGGCAGAACGCTCCTGTACCCGCTCTCCTGTTGGAAAAGGGCCGGTTTTATGTAAACCATCTTTGCTTCGAGGATAGATTTGATCTCGCTTTCCAATTTATCTAGCTCTGTCTCGTTGTCGCCAAATATGGTTAGGTAAACGCCGACGTCGAATATTTTTTCTTGTGCCTGCATCAGAGTGTCGCGCAAGCTCTCAAGGTCCTGGTAGGCCGTGTCCAGGGCTGGGTCGCGGACTAGGCCCCGGTCTTCACGGCGCGAGATCTGGCTTTGCACCTCGGCTACTTTTTTCTGGAATTTTCGCAGGATCTTTGAAGTATCGACAGGATGAATGAATATGGAGATATTGAAGACTTTGTCTAGATTTATGATCGGCGCGAACCAGCTGTCAGTCAGAAACCTAGGATAAGAAATGACAAAAAATGTTCTCGCCAATTTTTCTCCAAGGTTCAGCTCTTTTGGCCCGATCTTTAAAGCAGAAGGCGCAATGATGTCTTTTAATTCCAAAACGCCATCCTGATAGATGTCTTGGGGCAAGAGAGAAACGAGCGGTTGCTCATCGTCTTTCTTTTTGAATAGTTTTGAGAATATTGACATGGATTTAAGATTTGGGATCTAAGATTTAAGAGAAGAATTGCTCGCATTATTCTTGATTCTTAAATCATGAATCTTGAATCAAGTGATCTGCATCGGCTTTTCCGTATCTCCCGGATTGAATATCTTGTAGAACAATTCTACCACTTCCTCAGTTCCTAGCTCGACCACGCGAACGCCGCATCGCACCAGGCCCTGCTCGACCACGCCGACTCTCTGCTCCAACTGGCTCCGATATTCTTCGAAATCTTCGGTAGCTGTCGGGGCGGTCTTTTTATTGCCTGGGAGGAAACGCGAAACTGGATTGGTGCTCTTGCCGAGTATTGGTGCGGCGTATGGCACTACGATGAAGAACGTCTTTGTCATTATGTTGGAGCTATCGACGAATGTCTTTATAAAATCTATGTATTCTTGCACCTGGATCTTCATAAGCTCGGTCGTTTGATTCTTGTATTGCTCCTCTAGAAGGGCCATATATGGCCGTATGTCTAGCTTTTTCGATTGGACGAAGATTTGCAGATCGAAATCGAGAGAATTCAAAAAATTTTGGAACTGAAACAAAATAGAGTTTTGCTCATCCGATGATTTGAGGGCGAAATTGACGGACGAAGCCATGACAAGAGCCCGAAATGAACCGTCGTTCAATATAGCCACTCCATCACGGACTTCTTTTATAGGGACGAATGCTTGGGATTCTTTTGGAGTAGGCATGATCGTTATTTATGAGTGACTTCCCCTGAATTGATTCTCTCTTGTATATCCAAATTCCACGCGAGATCTTTTAACTTGCTCTGTGACACTTTTGGTACCATGACGCCGGCGTATTTTCCAGCACCCGCGCCAGCCGTATCGTTCGACTTGTCATTTCCAGCCGCTTTCATTTTTGCCTCGATCAAAGCCGCCTGTTTCTTGTCATCCTTTTTCCATAAATAAAGCTTTGAACCGACGCTGTATCTGAAAGCTGACTCCAGGACGTTGATGAACGGGCGATTATTGACCCGATAGAAGGCCAACGCCGCGGAAAAAGCCAGAACGAGGATTATAGGAACGGCTGAAAATATCAGCGACGGTATAAAGCGATATAGCATATATGCCGAGGCAATGCCGCCGATCATATAGATGAACTGTTTGAATGTGAAAGGACCGAATATCTTGTCCTCGACGTCAATGAATTGAGGAACCTGGTATTGCATGTCTATAGTATAGCATCATTCCAACGCTTCCCTATATGGATCCGTCCCATCGTACGGTCTGACTTTCTTCTCTTGTTTCCCGGCATCTGAATTTTCTCCAGAAGAGCCAGAACCCATCGGCATAGCCACGCCTTTCGATAGCAGAGTGTCTACTATGCTAGATTGATCCGGCTGTTTCTTGGCGCTTTCTTTTGAAGCATTGTCCTCCGCTGTTGTTTCTGGAATGTCGCTGAGCAGATGTTCCGACGATATATCACTGTCCAATTCCAAGACGTTCATTATATCTTCTTTTGATTCCAAACTTTTTGGGTTTGATTCTGGCGCAGGCGTCTCATCATTCTTGTCAACCACGAACCCGCCCGCTTTTTCGACAGCTGAAACGACTGATTCTTTTTTTGCTTTCTCAGCGTCTATCAGCATTGTTTCTTCGCCTGTTTGTTCAGCAGGCGTGCTTTTGCCGAATTGATTATTTTCTTGCTCGGCACCGCCGCTTTCTTTGCTATAGCCCCCCTCCTCTTCCCCTTCAATTTTTTTCAACGACTCCCGTATCTTGTCGAATATCTGTTTATTGATGTCTTGGGCGATGAGCATGGCCTTGCCTGTGTCTACCTGCATTCTCCTGGCGATATTCGTTACGAATCTATCTTCCGGCGTAAGACCAATCATGGTCAGGCCGACCTCGTCGACGAGCTCGCTTATCTGATCGTACAACAGATCGTGTTTTTGGCCGATATCTACGACTGTGTTCGTGGTGCTTATAGAGTCGATGGCTTCACGGATATCAGCAGGCAATTTGTTGTAGCGGCTTTTAATTTGTTCTGGTGTGTATGGCATGGGTTATGGTTTTGGTTCGCTTGACTTTGGTTCTTTTTTGGATTCTGACTTTTCACCGCTGTCTTTTATTTTGGCAACAGCGTCTTCTAATTCCTTTTGTTTTTTTGCATCAGCCGCCGCCTTGCTATACTTCGACTGATCAGCAATCTTTTTCTGGAATGGTGCTTCTCTGGTTTTTGATTCGTTATCCCACTTGGTCTCTATTGATTTTTTGGTATTTTCTACTTCTTTTTCCATTGATTTCCTGATATTTTCTACTTCTTCTTTTGTTTTGTCGCTATATTTACTACCTAATCTTGCGAGATCGCTCTTTAATGCATTGTCTATTTCTTCTATATCAGCTTTGTGTTTAGTATCGACCTCAGCAAATTCTGCCTTACGTTTTTCAGAGATTTCATCTTTAATCTTTTCAATTTCTGCTTTATTTTCATTTATTATTTTTTCAATTTCATCTCCATGTACCTTTCCGTAATTTGCATTATAATCATTCTCTAGAGCATAGCCAGAGCGATCGACTCCTAGAAAATGCGATATCGGGTCTTTTCTCATCTCTTGCAGGTTATCTTTGTATCGACCTTGCAACTCCACAGCTCTTTCTTCTGCTTTATGAAATTCCTCATCGGAAGCATAATCGGCGCGATTTACTGTCCCAATGTTTTTAAATAATTTCTTTCTAGATTTTTCATCAGCTTCTCTCTGTGCATCAAAACCGCCCTTTTTACCGCCCCAAGAGGCAGAACTTATACTACCCAAAGCACCAGAAGCTATGCCCCCAAGTATTGGATTGTTAGCTGCAAATTCCCTAAAACCTGGGGTCTCACGATATTTTGCCGCTGCCGCGCCAGCAGTATTTCTGGCAGCAAACGCCGCAGTTTTCTGTAGGGAATCCGATGTCGTCTTTTTGAGCCATCCATAAAATTTGGAACCTGTTTCTCCGCTCGCACTACCGAATGATTTCGCCGCAATGATTGAAGCATTGATCAAAAATATTCCTATCATAAATTTAAAGAATACTGCGAGTGTACCAGTGTTGAAAAAACCGGTTATGTTCGTGGTTGCGATAGCACTCTGTGCTGCGGAAACCAGAGCGTTTGAAGAAGTACCGCCGGTCAGAGCTGTGCTAGACATAAACATAACGGCAAAGTACAGAAAAACCAGATAGATAGGGGCAACCATACACTCGCCTATCAGAAGTTTTGACCATTTCTTTGAATAATCGCTTATTTGTGGCAGAACTAGTCCTATCCACCATATTGGTGAAAAAGCCATAAGCATTATGAGATAGAACAAGCGCATAAACAATATAATCGCAGCAACCAAGAAACTGAATCCAGCCAAAGTCATCATGACCGTGCTCATGATCATCCCAATAGTCATATTTGCAAGAGCATCTCCGGTGAGTAGCCCCTGCACGGCTGGTACGAGGGTATTCTGTAAATATAATCCTTTCATTAAAGTGTAACTTAGCCCGGTACCGTTAGCTAACATATTCCACCAAGTGCTAAATGTTCCACCAGATGTCAGAGGAGTTACTGCGATCTGATTATATATATAGATCGCTATTATATTCGAGGCATCTATTATTAATTTAGTAAAGAATAGACTAAAATTGATCAACAATCCGGCTAATACAACACGTACCAAAAGAGTTTTAATCTTCTGTTCATTTAATCCAACTATCATCGTTATAGACGCATAAAGAAGAACAAATATGATGATTATGCTCATACTATCTCGTACAATGGACCACATACTGTTTATCGCACCGACCGAATTGACAATATCGGCAATATGTAGATTCATGATTAATGCTCCATCCATGAACATCCCCATGAGCCAAACAAATACTGTAGCTATTGGTATTATTATTGATAATACCAATACTATTATCGGACTTACTGCATATAAAATTGCATTTTCGAGCGACTTTGCTATTCCAGTAAGAGCAGTATTAGCTAAGGTAGAAGCACCAGATTTTACCGCCGATGCACTGGTGAATAATGAACTAACCCATGTTGCTGGGTCAAGAGTGTTAACAGTACCGTTAACGATAGTATCTCCCAAAATACTTCCTGTAGAATAATTTGCTAGAGCGTGTGTATCGCGTGGTGTTATCACAAACCCTACCACCAAGATTATTGTGGCGATGGTTGCGATGATTTGTGTGCGGCGGGTTTTCATGTGGGGTTAAAAGATCGAACTGCCGGCGGGATTGGCGTACAACTGGCATTGTTGTATGTAATTGCTGGCGTCGCTGGTTATGGTGCTGGCGGTGCCTTGGTCGTTGCTGTTATCCGTTTTTGCGCTCTGAATATCGATAAGCGATGGGACAGCTTGATCATAAGCAGGTGTCGCTGAATCATAGGTGCCAACCATGGTCTCATACTGTTGAGTCAAGGAAGCGATGCTAGCTGTTGATGTTGCTGTGTTTACTTGTTCGCCCAAGGAAACTAGATTGTTCAAGTTGCCGGTGATATTGTCGTAATCGCTCTGTAATTGCGTTACCCAAGCCGTTGTAGAAGCTATTTCGATGCTGACCTGCGATACGACGTTAGTATCTCTATCGGATTGACAAGTGGAAGAAGCACTGTTTAGAGATGCTAGCGCATTTTCTCCTATAGCCACAGAGGAGCTGGCGTAAGATTGTATGCTCGTGGCGTTGGTTATGTATTGTGAAAGGTTCGAGGAAAGACTGCCTCCGAGCGTTGCGCTAGCTGCAGAAGAACTGGCCGCTTCCGATTCCAGCTGAGATAGATATGAAGGCTGACCATTTGATGATTGGCTGACACCAGAAAGTCCGCTCGAGCTGAGTACTTGGCTGACTAATTTTGACGCCAAGGCGCCTATTATTTCATCAAGCATGCTGGATTGGACCAGAGAATCCTGACCGCTTCCCAACGCTTTGTTCAAGCTGGAGGAAATGACCGATCCAGGTGTTACGGTTTGGCAATCTTCCCCTGTGTCTGCACCAGCAGGAGCGTCGGGAATGTTTTCATCATCCGATTCATAGCTGGAATCATCAGAATAATCGGTGTTGTCTTGATTCGTACTCGAATCATAGCCACAATTCCCTTCCGAATCGCAATCAGAATTTGAGCTGTCATCCGAAGATGCGTTGTCGTATGAACTACCCTCGTATACATCGTCGCTACTGTTTTGGTCGGTGGAATTGTCGCTGGAAACCGTACTGTCTGTAGTATTGCTATTCGAATCGGTGCAATTCCCTTCCGAATCGCAACTAGTATTGCTCTGGTTGTCGGATGAATTTTGGTCGCTTGAGTTGTCGTCGCTCTCATCGTAGGAACTAGTATCATCTGTACCGTCATCACCTTGATCTATGGAACTTGTATTACCTGTATCGCTCTCTTCATACGAGGAATTATCATCCGTGCTGTAATCTGCGTCAGAATTATCGTAACTAGAATCATCACCCTCGTCATATGAGTCGTCCTCATCCGATCCTTGTGTCGCAGTGCTCGGGGTGCACTGTTGGAACGACAGGAAACCGCTATTTTGGTTTAGCAGGTTCTGATTTGTTTCTTGTTGGTTTCCTGTTTTTGCATCCAAATCAAGACTTGCGTTTATGTATGCTCCGTATAGATTGTTTTGTGGCTCGGTTCCTAATGCTAAAAACGATGCCCATCCTCCTTGGCTGAAATCACCCGCTTCGAATCCATTTATCGTTGCTCCCTTGACATTTTTTATGATCGAAGAAAGCGTGCAACTATAAGGATTGCTACTTCCACTTCCACTACTTCCACTTGAACCAGCTTGATTGAGGGCAAGAGCAAGACGCACATTCAAAGCAATAGGAGAACACAACGCCGCCAGCGGACTTCCTGATCCGGCAATGAAATTACCAGCCACATTATCACCGATTTTTTGGAAGAATTGTTCGGGATTCTGGACGAATGATGGACTGCCTTTGAACCCAGAATTGATCCAGCTGACCGTGCTGTCTGTGATGCTTTGAAGTATCCCCTTGGACATCGCCCAAGCGAGCGGGTCGAGAACATAATCCTTTATCCATATAGAATCGTCGGCATAGCTTGAAATGGCGTTAAATGCGGTGCCCAATGTGTCTTCTATAGAGTTCAATAAGCCGCTGGCTTCACCTGCTATATCTTCGACCACCATAGCGTGTGCTGTTTTTGCTTGTATGATTGAACCGAAAGAGATAAGCACTGTCAAGGCGATGGCTATGATTTTTTGGTTTAATTTAAAATAATGTTTCATTGTAATTTTTTATTGGAGCATCTGTTCGATCGCGGTCGAGCTCGTCGTTCCAGTGTTGAGATCAGCTTTGAGAGTGGCAAAATATTGTTTTATCGCTCCAAATGCATTTGAAAGATCTTGCAGAGCATTCAAGTATTGTCCAGCACCCTCCAAGCTGGCTGCGGGATCGGTATCGGTCATCCTCAGGAGCTCTGCCACCGATAACCGTTCGCTCATGGCATTGATCAGATCCAAATGCATGCTAGCAATGGAAGGCGGAACAGTCATAGCGATGAGACCGTTCAAAATGTTCTTATATGATGCGATGATCGGGTCTATCTTTTTCAGGATCGATGGGTCGTTCTGTTCTGCGCTATCTCTTGCATAAGTGGCCTCGTTCCCCACAGCATCATTATTTTTAAACAAGGCGCCAAGGATTTGGCCGTATATCAAATCTGCATTGATGCTGTCGTCCTTGCCGATTTTAATGTCGGAGAAAGCATATACTTTTGCTTGCGGCACTATGTTCGGGTTGCTCAGGACATTGGACACCATTGAATCTATGGTATCGGTGCTCTCGTCACCCCCGGACTGTTGCAATTGCAGATAATCAGAGACGAGAACCTCGCCCAGTTTTGCCGTCGTCGTCAGCGGCGCAGAATTCATAGATGTCGTTCCTGAACCCAAAGAGCCATTATTCCCAAGATTGCTTATACCGGCTCCGACAAGGACTTTTTGCCAGTCACTGTCTGCTAATATAGGGTTTTGTGTGTTTTCGGACGAGACGGATATTTTATTGGTCGAATAAGCAACACTCGACGGCAACACACTCCAATATTGGTCGACACAGAAAACTCCTCCTATTACGGCGACTGCCGCTATGATCATCCACATTGTTTTTTTGCTAGGGTGGTTCACGAGGGTTTCATATAAATTTCGCTGGGAGTCAGCAGTTCTCTAAAAATAATTCACGAACACCAAGTCAATTGTAGCAAAGATATATGGCTATTTGGCTAGACCCATGTGGAAAAGGTTTCGGGTGCTTTTTACGATCTTGTCTCTTTGACAATATCTATCCACTGTTCCAGAGTAAATGTTTCTGCTCTAGCGTTTATCGGCCAATTTTTACTTGTCCACAGCTTTTCCAGAGTTTGTGCAGGTATGACTTTTGCTAAATTACCCCTTAATACCTTGCGTTTATGGGCAAAACCGGCACGGACTATGTCAAAAAAGCGCTTTTCATCTATTTTGTTGTTTTTACATAGGTTGGAATGTCGCAATTCACCTTGCTCGGCACTGAACTCATTCTTTCTACAAACTACCCCGTGCTTTTCCAAGCCAAGCTCTCGCATCGAATGCTCGCCGCGTAGCTTTCCAAGAGAAGTATCCAATGACTCGCCTTGATTACTTGTAAAAGTTTTCTTGCCCATATTATCTATCAGAATGATAGCCGAATCGACGCTTGGCATCGGTCTAAAGAATCTTTTTGGCACAGTATCGATATATTTTGGCTCGCCATACGCCTTCACTGATATAGAGAGGATGCTTTCTTTGCCGTTGGTCGCAACAATTCTTTTTGCTACCTCTTTTTGGACGAGGAGAACCATTCGTGAAGGGTAGGCCTCCGCAGTAAGAAATTTTCTCAAAATTTCACCGGTTATGTAATAAGGGATATTAGCCACAATTACATATTTCTTTTTTTTAAGGTCCAGGTCTTGAGGTTTTATTTTCAATGTGTCGTCCTGGACAAGTTTCAATTTTCCTGAGTCGATTTCTGCCGCGAAATTTTCTTTCATATAATCGATCGATCTTTCGTCTTTTTCTACCGCAATGACGTTTGCCCCAGCATTCAAAAGTCCCCGAGTCAAAATACCCTTGCCCGGTCCGATTTCGAGCACAGTCATATTCGGTTCGATCCTTGCCGCATGAATCATCGCACCGACCACATTCGGCGCATGTAAAAAATGTTGCCCAAGAGATTTTTTTGCGATAAAAGAGGTCATTGGCTTAAGTATAACAAGTTCTAGACACCGGGTAATTGTATGTTAAAAATCCATGAATATCATCTTTGCGAGATTCGGTCGATCCTGTTCGACCTCGGTCTCTTCTTCGATCAATTCATCGCCGATGTCAGCGATGAACTCAGACGGAGAATTTATTCTCTGAGAGCCATAGACTGTGCGCATCTGCGCCCAGCTCAAAAAGACTTTTTTGCGCGCTCGAGTCAATGCAACATAAAAAAGCCGTCGTTCCTCCTCTTCTTCTCCTTGACTCAGTTCTTCCCTGCCCATTCGTTCGTGCGGAAACAGATCTTGCTCTAACCCAGCGATGAAAACATAATCGAACTCGAGGCCTTTTGACGCATGAACCGTCATCAATCTGACCGCGTCTTTGTCTTCTTTTAGCTCGTCTTGGTCTGTGGCCAGGGCGGCGTTCGAGAGGAGGGATTCTACCGCTTCACCAATTGGTAGATTATCATAGGTTCGCGCCACGCTGGCCAACTCCCTCATGTTTTCGAGCTTTTCCTCTTCATCCGCGTTCTTTCTCGACGCAGACTCTATGCCGGTTCTTCCCAGAACGAATTTGATCAGCTCCGACGGTTTTTTTGATAGAGCGACGTCTCTGATCTCATCCAACATTTTTTGAAAGTCATCTATCTTTGTCTGCATCGCTCTGGTCAAACCGGATTCATCGTGCGCCAAGACCTTCATCATGGTTGCTTTTCCTATCCCGCGCGGTGGAACGTTTATGATGCGCACCAAATCTGCGGCACCGTCACGGTTTAGAGAAGCTCTGATGAATGACAATACGTCTTTGACTTCTTTTCTTTCAAAAAACCGCACGCCGAGCACCTGATACGGCACCTCTTTTCTCAAAAAAGACTCTTCCAAAATACGCGACTGGAAGTTTGCTCGATAAAGCACGGCGATTTCTTTCGGCTGCGCGCCTTTTTTTATCAAATCTCTACAGGTTTCCGCGATATCTCTCGCCTCATCGGTTTCCGTGTAATCAGCCGTCAGTTTTATTTTTTCTCCGGCGGCATTCTGTGTGAAAAGATTTTTTTCGCGGCGCATGGCATTCTTCTTTATGACATTATTGGCCGCCGCCAAGATGTTTTTCGTTGAACGGTAATTTTCCTCTAGGATGACGATCTTTGCATCCGGATAATCCTTTTCAAAATTCAGGATGTTCTCGATGGTCGCTCCCCTCCAGCTGTAGATATTTTGATCTATGTCGCCGACAACACATAGGTTTTTGTCTTGTCCGACCAGAAGCCGGACAATCTCATATTGCACGCCGTTCGTATCCTGATATTCATCGACGTGTATGTGCGTCCAAATTTTTGCATAATGCTCTCGTACAGCCGTGTTGTCTCTCAGGATATTCATTGTTTTAAGTAGAAGATCGTCGAAATCAAGCGCTTTTTCTCTCATCAAGACCGATTCGTATCTTTCCCAAACGCTAAAAACTATTTTGGAACGATAGTCGTTCCCTGCGCTGTTTCTATATTCCTGTGCCGACTTGCCATCGCCTTTTGCTCTGGATATCGCAGACAGGATGTTCGCTGGATCATTTCTTTCTTTGTCTAGTCCTAGTTGTTCCAGAGCATCCTTGATCGCTTTTTTTGAGTCGGCTCTGTCAAAAATAGTGAAATGCCTGTTCAAGCCGATCAACTGCGCATTTTCGCGGATTATGTGCACGCCGAGCGCATGAAACGTGCTGACAAACGGCCGTTCTCGCATTGAAATAGGCAAATTCAGGTCTTTATCTGTTTCGAGCATGCTGTTCACACGGTCTCGCATCTCTTTTGCCGCTTTATTTGTAAAAGTAATTGCTAGGATGCTGTGCGGGTTAGTGCCGCTTTTGATCAGATTGAGGATACGATGAACGATAGTCTTTGTTTTTCCGGCCCCAGCCCCAGCCAAAATAAGAAGCGGGCCATCGAGGTTTTCCGCCGCTTCTTTTTGTTTAGCGTTAAGTTCTATAATTGATCTGTCCATTAAGATGAATTAGGTAATAATAGCAGAAAATAAGCTTTAAAAAGAAAAATATATGGATAAGTATCAGATATGAATGCGTATGCTTCATGCTCATACCATCTAATAATGCTTATTTTGGTCATAAAAACACCGCTATTTTTATCAACAAGTTCTGCACAAAGTCAAATTGACCCAAGGCACGAATTTTGCTAATATTGCCCAAGTGCCTATCTGGGCATAATTCTCTGCAAAGCCGTCAAATCCATACCGCCGACCTGCCTGTCCATCACGATTGAATGCCTGTCCGACCCATCTGTTATGAATCTAACCCCCTTATATAAAAATCCACAGCATTCCGCATTTTTCCTATATACCAAGGAAATGATTATTAGTTTTGTTGTGATCTTCTTGCCTATGATTTTCCCAGAAGTCGTGCACGCCAACTTCTTTTCTTTTATAGATTCTTTTGTCGGTCAAACAGCATCTGCCGACGAAGCATCCTCGACCAGCTCTACATATAATTCGGTAACCAACCCGTTTATTCTAGAGGCGGCCAATAGTTTCAATCCAATTTCCACTTCTAGCGACGAGGTTCTGGCTGTAGCTGATGAGACGTTGATGCCGTCTGTCGGTCCGGCTGGCAGCATTGCCGATATTGACAGCCAGCCGGCAGATATTTCTCCGAGCTTTTATGTAGTACAGCCGAAAGACACGATTTCTCTTGTCGCCGAAATGTTCGGAGTGTCTGTAGATACGATCAAATCGGCTAACAATTTCACATCATCTTCGATTTCTCCGGGACAGGTCCTCGTCATTCCTCCAATTTCCGGATTAACCTATACGATAAAGAAAGGCGACACGATAGGAACTATTGTGGCGAAATACAAAGCTGATCTGGGAGACGTTCTTGAATACAACGATATGCCGTCAGCAGAGACATCGTTGGCTATAGGCGACACTATTTTTGTTCCTAACGTTAATGTTAGCGTCAGCAATATCCCTAGCAATATAATTCCACACCAAAAATTGCCGCACGATGGAGCATCGCCTCTCATTCCTGGCTATGGCGGTCCTGTGGCTCCTGGTCCATATGCTGGCGGGTATTACGCGTGTCCTGTACATGGTTCGTGGCTTTCGCAAGGCCTTCATGGCCACAATGCTGTCGACTTGGCTATAGGCATCGGCAATCCTATTTATGCTGCGGCTGACGGTACTGTCATTATCGCAAGATCTGGCGGTTGGGATGGCGGTTATGGTAATTATATCGTCATCGCCCACTCGAATGGCACGGAAACTCTCTACGCTCACGCCAAAAAGCTATTTGTAAAAGCGGGCGATGTTGTTACTCAGGGTGAAAAAATTGCAGAAGTCGGCGTCACTGGTGAAACTACTGGTCCACATCTACATTTTGAAGTCCGTGGTGCCGCTAACCCGTTTCTGACTGTGAAGTGTTAAGTCAATTTTTGCCTATATTGAAGCGCTTCCAAAATGTGCGATTTATCGACCTCGGCTTTTCTGTCCAAATCTGCGATCGTTCTAGAGATTTTAAGTATGCGATGATAACCGCGGCCAGAAAGACCGAGGCGTTCAGCGGTTGATGAGAGAAACAAGGACAATGTCGGAGAAAGCGAAATGATTTTTCCCATTTCCGTGACGCCGAGCTCGCTGTTGCATTTCGGCTTTATCCCAAATATTTTACATCGTTCGTATTGTATGTTTCTGGCTTCCTCTATGCGCATGCTTATTGTCTCTGACGACTCATTTTTTTCTTCAATCGCGCCGAATTTTTCATATTCGATCTTTGACACTGCAACCCAGACGTCTATGCGATCAATGAGCGGACCTGAGATTTTTCGCAGATATTGCTGTTTGACACCCGGACTGCAAGTACAACGATCGTCGCCGTATCCGCATGGGCAAGGATTCATGGCGGCGATCAGAATACAGCTAGCAGGAAAAGTGACAGATCCGCGCACGCGAGATACAGTGATCTTCTTTTCTTCCAATGGCTCGCGCAATGCATCAATGACACTAGAGTTAAATTCTGGAAACTCATCTAGAAATAGCACCCCGCGATGAGCCAAAGTGATTTCTCCTGGCTGTGGCAAAGCCCCGCCTCCTATGAGTGACGCATATGAAGCAGTATGATGTGGCGCTCGAAACGGTGGCTCGGTTATTATATCTTTACCGAGAGTCCTCGCTATAGAATGGATAGCTGTGACCTCAATGATCTCGTCTTCGGTGAGAGGTGGCAAAATGCCACGAAATGCTTTTGCCAACATGGTTTTGCCTGTGCCTGGAGGACCATATAGGGCGATATTGTGTCCTCCAGCTGCTGCAATCTCCAAACCGCGCTTTGCAGATTCCTGACCGCATATTAGGGACATGTTCATCTCTATTTTTGGTCTGCTTTTGTTGATTTCTGTTTTTGCAATAGGAGTCAAACCACAGCCCCTATGCTCTTCTAAGTGGCCGATGATTTCTTCGAGCCGAGAAACAGGATAGATGCGCGCGTTTCTGACCAATCCTGCCTCGATTGCGTTCTCACTGGGGATAAATATTTCAGAAAAGCCCAAACCAGCAGCTGTCTTGACGATCGGCAAGACGCCGTGGACTCTTCGAACCGACCCATCCAACGCCAGTTCGCCTAGGAATAATTTCTTTTCTGGATCAAAATCAATATCCCCGCAAGCCAATAGATAGGCCAATGCCATTCCGAGATCGAACGCAGGTCCTTCTTTTCTCATATCTGCTGGTGCGAGCGAAATGACCAATTTTTGGTTTTTTTGCTTTGGTGACTGATAGCCGCTGTTTTTTATAGCGGAGGAAACGCGGTCTTTTGATTCATCGACTGCTTTATCCCCCAGACCAACCACGGAAAAAGAGTGCAGACCATTCGATGTGTCTACCTCTATGGTCACTATATGGGTTTCCAATCCCTGTATCTGGGCGCAATAAGTCCTGGCATGTGCCATGCATAAATTATAGAAAAAGGTTATTAAGAAAAGTTAAAATATTTATAAAGAAAAGTTAAAGTCATAGGAGACCTCGCGAGGTGAGGAAGCGAATACTTGGATCTTCCACAAGACTAGAGCGCGACGGCGCGAGGCAGGGTCGCAGGACGAACCAGCAGGCGAGAATTTTTGACGAGATACGACTTTTGGACTCGATTAGAGGACCCCTCAAGCTATTTTGCGAGCAATGCGACACAAAAGGACCAAAAGGTGCATTGAACCTGTAAAGTTTTGTATGACAGAATTACTTCTTTATGTCCTTCGAGGATGTTCTTGTAGCAGGATTCGCTTCCAGTCTCTCGCGCTCTATCGGTTTGCCAGATATCTCGCTTGTTCCATATGTACCGTTGGCTATTTTTTCTAGAGCCGAATTTATATCCTTGAGCTGTTTTTCCAAGGAATCGAGTATGCCCTTATTATCCCCGAGCTCTTCCAATTTGTCTGCCAGCTCATTCTCATCAGCGTTGTCTATATCCATATCGTTCGAAGTGGCAGAAAAATCTGCCGGATTGTCCGAATCGGAAATGCCGACGGTTTTTATTTCTTCTTCTACCAATGCCTTCTCTTTTTCCAGTTTATTTTTGAAATATTCTATGTCTTTTTTATTCATATTGTTGGAGCTATTTTATCTTATAAATGTTTGTTTTTCAAGTCGATTGATTATCTCTGTCAGAGCATTCTCGTCCGTAGTTATGACAATGGTATTGTTGTCTACGAATGAATATAAAATTAGCATCGTTCCATCTGATTTGTAAAATGCCCTCACATCTTTGTTTTCTGCCACGCCGTCCCGGAAACCGCCTTGAATGTTGAAATACGAAGACATAGATGGAGTAGATACAAACACAGCTGGCGTAGTTGTGGTAGAAGTGGATGAAGAAGTGGAAGCGGGAGCAAAAATATGAGCAGATTTGGAGGATGTTGCAGTGGATGTAGCCGGCGATGATGAAGCAAAAATGTTTGTGACCGGTTGTTCTTCCGCCTTGTTGGCATAGCCGAACATATTCGCGAAATCATCAGGCATAGTGCTTTCCCAAGAAATCATTCCAGCATATGCATTCTGGAAAAAATCTTCCGTCAGAATCATAAAAGGAGCCGCTGACCCGTTGTCATCATATGTCCCGAGCATCCACTGGCTATTTAATGATCGAAACAGAACATTTGGTACGGACAATCCGATCAAAGTGAGAAAATCACTAGCGTCTATTATATTTTCTGTACCCGCGCTGTCTTTTTCTGTTGGGATGATTTGTAAAATAGAGCCATTGCCGTTCCCAGTGTTCGATAGGGCATTTTCCATTGCCGATCTTATCGCTCCAGACCCTAATCCGCTGATATCCAGAGTTTTTTGTGCGTCTGGAGATACTATGCTCGGAACAGTTACCGTCTGTGATACAGTTGGAGCTGACGGAGCCAGGGGACTTTTAAGATATAAATAATATATCCCGCCGATACCTACAACAACAAGCAAAATACTAGTAATGACTATCAGGAGTTTTTTGCCCACATTTGATGGCTTGCGACTTTGTGTCTGTGCTGGAGATTCTGCGGCTTTTGCTTGTTCAGCCATGACCATAGAGGCCGTCGAAGCGTTTTTTTCTTGTACTGCTTCTCGGATATCGCCTTCGAACGTACGCAGAGCCTTCTGCGCATAGATTTGTTTTTTTCGCTCTTCTTCGGTTGTTTGTTCCGTCAAAGCATTGAGCGGATGTTCTTTCTCAGGATTCATGGGCTTGATTATAAAGTATAAAGCAGAAAGGATAAAGCGCAGATTGTCCGAACTGATCTAATCTTTGTTCTATTTTCTTCCGCTTCTCATTATATATTTACTGGAATTTTGATCTAGATCGGTGAAATGATCGGTCGCTTCTATCAGTTTTGCAGAAGTAGACTTTCCAAAAGAGACGACCTCCACTTGGCATCCTTCATTTAGCTGGAGATATTCGACGAGAGGCACAAAATCGCCATCACCTGTGACTAATATGACTGCATCTAGTTTTGGTGCGAGTCGCACAGCATCAATAGCCATGCCGACGTCCCAGTCTGCCTTCTTTGCCCCTGATCCAAAGATCTGCAGATCTTTTATCTTTGTCTCTATGCCCATATTGTTCAAGGCGTCGAAGAAGGCGTTTTCCTCGCCTGATTCTGTCGCTATGACATAGGCCATGGCTCGCACCAATCTGCGACCAGCGAGAGCGTCTTTTACTATTTGCCCAAAATTGACTCGCGCATGGTATAGATTCTTTGCGCTGTGATATAGATTCTGTGCGTCTATGAAAATTCCAACACGCTGTTCTTTGTGTTTTATTACTGACATAAAAATTTTTAAGTTTCTAAAAGTTCTAAAAGCCCGCAAGACACAAACTTCAATTATTTTATGAAAATTATCTTGTGGACTTTATAAAACTGCCGGTCTTTGTATTCTCGTTCTCGCCATGGCTACATCCTACCATTAACCTACTGGTAGGTATGGCTAGCAGGTGGAAATGGAATCCTGCGAATCATTCAAAGCAAAAATATTTATTTTATTGCTTTTTCAGCTCTAGCTTCTTTGTAATGGTGGAATATCGTTTTGGGAATTTCTTTTTCAAGTAATTCAAATGCGCCTGGCGATCCGCAACCATGCCCAGCAAACCACGGCGAGAGTGATTGTCTTTCTTGTGTTTCTTCAAGTGACTGGCCAATTCATCTATCCTTTTTGTCAGGATCGCGACCTGAACTTCCGGTGAACCGGTGTCCTTGTCGTGGATGGCTGTCTCCTTTATTATTTTAGCTTTTTGTTTTACTGAAATCATTGTACCGTCTACGATAGCATGAAAGAGATTTTTGTGCAAGAAAAATAAAAAAGCACTAAAAAGCCTCTGAAAACGTCCTAGTCAAACAATGAAGATAGGCCGAACATGTCTTCTAGAAAAAGTTCTATGACTCAAATGATGAAAATGAGCCAAAAAAGCAGGTGCAATGTATTTATGTTCCCATGCTTTTCAAAAAGATGACAAGAAAGTTGTCAACTTTTGGAAGTGTTTAAAATGAAATGCCACCCCAGAAAATTTTCCTAAGGTGGCAATTTTGGCATCGCCTTGATCTTGATAGCTTCACAGATCAAGGCGAAAAGTTCGTGTGCCGGCGGCAGAAACCTAGTTCATCTTGATTGCCGCGCGGCGCGCCGAGGTGGTGCCGGTGTCGTTGGTGCTCTTTTTGTTCAATTTCGTCATGTTAGGGGGTCCGTTCATATGCGACCTTTCGTCAGTTGCCACCTTTTGTGGTGTGGCCGTTGTTTAGTGCCGAATGACCAACTGGTACCAACCAGCGCTCGTGCGCAAGTTACAAAGTTCCTGTAAAGAAACTAGCAACCTTTGAAGTAGGACAGTTAGAATTAATCATTAGCCACAATTAATTTAATTGTCATGAAATATCATCATTTGTCTTTTGAGGAAAGATTTGTAATTGAAAAGCTGTATTGTG
>Ga0181535_10000332_pt1 | contig 72863 bp, 58 predicted proteins | sample PEATcosm2014_Bin_44_FD_119774 | JGI IMG/M metagenome (GOLD analysis project Ga0181535, IMG submission 119774) | Peatland microbial communities from MTU Mesocosm Facility, Houghton, MI, USA - PEATcosm2014_Bin17_30_metaG | ecosystem: Environmental > Terrestrial > Soil > Wetlands > Peat | place... | reverse complement strand
GCGGCCGATTGGAATCGCCGCCGTTACACCCTCATCGAAGCGCAGCTCTACCGCGCCCTCATGTCGGCTGCCCGGCGCCGTCTGGACGCTCCCAAGAATCCGGACCCGATCTCCGAGCTTGCCGCCGTCTTCGGCGACGACGTGATCGGAGCGAAAATCCTCCAATCCGCCTTCCGCCAGTTGGCCTCCGCCGAGCGCAGCTATTTCCGCGCCCTAACCCAACTGCGGCGCGCCCAAAACGAACGCCGCGCCGAAGAACAGGCCGAACAAGCCGAGGCGGAAGCGCCCCCCGCCGTCCCTCCAATTGGGTTCGTTCTCCCGAAACAGCCTCAAACCCTCCAAGGTGGGGCAGGCGCTTTCGCCTGCCACGTTTCCGAACCGCGAACCGATCCCAACCCGGGCCCCGGGTCCCATTCCGAGCCGGGCCCAGCGGGCACCCCGTCAGAGAGCGGTCTTAGCGCCACTGCCTGACGCCATCCCCCGCAGCAACCTTTCGTATTCGCCTGTCACCGCGTCCCACGAATACCGCTCGCGCACCCGAGCCATGGCCTTTTCCCGCAACTCCGCGCGCTCGTCTTCACCCATCGCCAGCGCCAGCTCCATCTTCGCCGTCAGCTCGTCCGGTTCGAACGGGATTCCCACGCCGCCCGCTACTTCCTCGTTCTCCGGCGTGTTCCGGTACAGCACCAGCGCGCCTCGGCCCATCGCTTCGATGAGCGCCGGATGCGTCCCGCCCACCTCCGTGGCATGGATATAAGCGAAACAGTGCGATCCCAACTGCCGGTAGCCTTCCCCGTAGATCGCGCCGGGGATCACGATGCGCTCGTCCCGCGTCTCGCGCACGCGGCGTATATAGTCGCGCGCATACGGCGCATCGCCCACCAGCGCCAGTTTCATCGCCGTGCGCGTCTTCTCGAACGCCTCCCGCACTTCGAGCGCCCGGTTTTCGGGCTCCAGGCGGCTCACGTAGAGAAAATAGCGGCCCGGTTCCAGGCCCAGCGCGGCCAGCGCGCCGCTCCCGGCGGACTTGCCCGCTTCCGCGCCGTACGGAATGAAGACGCTCTCTTTGCCGTAGCGCTCGCGATAGTAGTCTTGTATGGTGCGCGCGTCCGTCACCACCACCGTGGGGCAGAAGGTCGCCATCCATTCCGAAGCCAGGTACCACGCCTTGGCAAACCGGTTCCACTTCTTGCGCTGCCGTTCGATGCCGTCCACGTTGAGCGCCGCCGGCATCCCAAAAATGCGCGGAACCACGGTGAAGATGGCGTTCGCCCCGTTGCAGTAGAGCGCCGCGTCCACCCGGTGCGCCAGCAGGTGCAGGGTCGAAATGAAGGCGTGCGCCAGGGTCTCCAAATATTTGTGGGGAATGGCGGGAATGTACGCCAGCCGTACGCCCCGGTAGGTCTCCGCCTCGGGCCGCGCGCGGCAATACACCGTGACGTCGTGCCCGCGCGCCGCCAAACGCGTGGACAACTCTTCCGCGAAGGTCTCGAATCCGCCGTAGTTGGCCGGTATGCCTCGCGTGCCGGCAATGGCGATGCGCATCGGCCCCGCGCCGCCCTACGTCTTGGCGATTTCGGATCGCGACAGCATGCGGACCATCTTCTTCGGCGCCCGCTTGCTCACCGGCGCGTATTGAAACCAGCTTGCAATATACTGGCTATCCACGCGCGTGCGGGCCTGGATCAGGCGGCGCTTCGCCAGCACCTTCTTCAAGTTCTTCGCCAGCAGCCAGAACGCCTTCAAAGACGTGTGTTCCCACAGCAGGCAGCACATCACCACCACGCAATCGCGGGTCGTAATGGAAAGCCAGTTGCGCCCGTAGAGATCCCCGGATATGTTCTTGATGCGCATCAGGAAGCGGTTCTTCACCGAGTGCATGTTGATCTCGGGCGGCAGCGCGCGCCGGTTGCCCGGCAGCACTTTGCGCACGTGATAGCCGCGCGCGCAAGGCGCGTAGAGGCATCGCCAGCCCATCAACTGCGCGCGCCAGGCCACATCCGCGTCCTCGCGGTACACGAAGAAGTCCGTATCGAAAAACTCGCCGCCCAGCGAGACGTCCTCAATCATCGCGCGGCGGTACAAGGCCGCCGCGGCCGTCGCGCCGAACACGTATTCGTGTTGCAGGTAGTGTCCGTTATCCACTTCCTGGCTGCCCCGGTCCAGGTGCCGCAGCATGGGGTTGAAGTAGATGCCTGTGGAATCCACTACCGGGCGCGCGGGAATCTCGAAGTGCGCCGACATCGTCAGCAGTTTCCCGCACACCGAACCGATCGAGGGATCGAACTGTCCCGCGTCCACCAGCGCCTGAATGAAGTTCGGCAGCAGCAGCACGTCGGGGTTCAGCGTCAGCACCCAGTCGCCGTTTGAGAGCTTGATCGCCTGGTTCTGCGCCGCCGCAAAACCCAGGTTATCGTCGTTGTAGTAGATGTGGCAGCGGTCCTCGAACTGTTCGAGAATGTCCACCGTGCCATCGGCGGAGCCGTTGTCCACTACGATGATTTCCTTGAGCGGATACCGCTGGGCCAGCACAGACTCCAGGCAGCGCTTGATGAAGCGGCCGCTGTTGTAAGTAACTATCGTGACGGAGACGAAGTCGTTTTGAGCCATGAACACGAACCTAGAAGGATCTCCGGACCATACGCACAGAAACCTTACTCTCTTGGACCCTGCAAAACCACTTCATCTCTCCAGCCAAAAACCAGACACCGGCTGGCGAGCCGTGCAACTTCCCAATACGCTGCTAACGGCCTTACGCTCCACTCGACAGCACATCCGGCAAACGCCCTTGGAAGAGCGCCTGATAACACGGCCAGACATACCGCCCGTAATGCCAACGGCCGAAAGTGCAGGGCGGCGTACCTGATTAAATTAGAGTACCAGTAAACCGGCCGCAACTCCACTGCAATCTTTGAGATGGAATGCCCACCCGTGTGCAAAGCCACAGCCCCTGGTTCATAGTACAGGATATACCCCCGGTCCATCGCTCTGCGGCAATAATCCACATCCTCAAACCACAGCGGGCGAAATCCTTCGTCGAAGCCGCCCAAGTCCTCCCACACGTCCCGGCGGATCATCAGGAAGGCCCCCGCCGGCTGTTCCACCGGCGCGCGCGTCTTGTAATCCAGGCCCAATGCCCGGTACCGCCGGTTCACGGGATTACCAGGCCAGATACGGTTCAGCAATAAGGCTTCCAAAATCAGCGCGGCCGGCGTCGGCAGCGCGCGCACCATGAAACCGACTTGCAACTGGCCGCCCGGACCAACCAGCCGTCCGCCTGCCCCCGCGGCCCCCGGAAGATCGCACGCCGCGCGCAAATGCTCGAGCCCTCCCTCCACCACGGCGTCCGGATTCAAGAGCAGCAGATACGAAGATTTCAATACGGTTACGCCCTGATTCACGGCCGCCGCGAACCCTACGTTTACCCGGTTCGCGATCACCCGGACGCCGCGCCGTTCCACCTCCGCCACGGTCCCGTCGCGCGACGCGTTATCCACCACCACCACGTCGGCCCCGGTTCCCCGTACGGCGTCTAAACAGGGCCCGATTTCGGCTTCCGAAAAGTACGTCACAATGACGATGCCCATTTCCGCCATGTGTCACTTTGCCTCACCGTGGGTAAGAAGAAAGTACATCCGCCAGTAGAAATCGAAGCCTGCGGCGGATTGCATCTCGTAAATGGTTCGTTCGTTGTCCCGCAGCAAACCGTCCAGGTGAGCGGCGTCCTCCGGCCGGGCCAGTCCCGCGCGCGCTCGCGAGAAGCCCCGCAACCCTTCCCATTTTCCGCGGATCCATGCCCTTCCCCCGCCGTGCCGCAGCGCCAACCCGGCCCACAGGCCTTGGGCCACCAGAACGGCCCACCAATAGCGCGGCGGAAGTGGCCGTGGATAGTGGCGCGCCACCAGCCACACCTGGTTGCGCGCAATCCGCCGCACGGTTTCGGGATGCCACGCTCCCAGGGCCGCGCTTCCACAGTGCCACGCCACGGCGGTCGGTTCGTAGATCCCCGCGAAGCCCCCGAGCGCGCACCGCAGGCCGAAATCCACGTCCTCCAGGTACGATTCGAAACTTTCCTCCAGCACTCCGATCCGCCGGAACAGCTCCGCCCGAAACACCGCCGCGGTCCACGGCGCCGACCGGATCGGCCGCAACTCGGCGAACCCGGGGCCGTCCGGGCGCCCGTGGCCGGCGCGCCACGCGGCCGCGCCGCGGCACATCAGGTCGAACGCGCCATCCAAGCGGTCCCAAGAGCCTTCGGTCAGAATCTTCCCCGTCGCGAACCACGCATCCCGCGCCGCCGCGGACGCCAGCAGGGTCGCGAAGTAATCCGGGGCCAGTTCCACATCGCTGTTGAGCACCGCGATCCACTCTCCCTGGCTCTCCCGAATCCCGCGGTTCACTGCGGGAGCGAAACCGGTATTGCGCCCCATCGCGATCACTCGCGCCCCATGGCTGCGCGCCACCTCCGGCGCGCCGTCGGTCGACCCGTTATCCACGGCCAGCACCTCGAAGGCGGGCAGCGTTTGCGCCTCCAGCGTCGTGAACAACCGCTCCAACCGGTCGCGGCCGTTCCAAACCGGTACAATGGCCGTGATGCTCATGCGCCGCGGACTCCTTCAGACTTTTCTACCGCGCCCGGCGTCATTATTCCTATGAAGCGGCTATGCCTCCTCTTGTCCTGCTCCGGCGCGCTGTTGCTCGCGGCCGATTTGCCGGCGGTGCACTCCGTGTATGTCATGCCCATGTCGCGAGGCATGGACCAATTCCTGGCCAACCGCCTCGCCGCCGAGCATGTCTTCCAGATTGTCTCCGATCCCAAACTGGCGGACGCCGTTCTCACCGACCGCCTCGGCCCGGCATTAAATTCATCGCTCGAAGAAATCGCTCCCACCGCCAAACCGGCCCCAGTCGTGGATAAAGAGGCCAAGGACAAAGACGCCAAGAAGGAACCGGAGATCAAGAACGCCCTCGACGACCCGTCCCTGGCTTCCACCTTCGGACGCGGCAAGGGAACCTTCTTCCTGGTGGCCGCCAAATTTCGCCAGGTCTTGTGGTCCACCTTCGAAGCCCCCAAGAAATCGACCCCCGACGATTTGGATCGCACAGCCTCCGACATTGTAAGCCGGCTCATGCACGACCTGAGAAAGAAGTAGCCGTACCGCCGCCGGTCTCAGCCGGCGGTGTCTTGGACCTCGTTGGGGCGCCGCGCTTCTCCCGCACCGCTTCCCGGTAACTCCCAACCAGTTCGCGTGTGATGGCCGCCATCGCCCAGTGGGCTTCCACTTCGGCGCGCGCGCGCGCCGCCATTTCGGCCCCTTTTTCAGGATTCTCGAACAGCTCCAGCACGCGGTCCGCGAACTCCGCGGGATGGTCCGCCAGCAGGCAGAACTCGCCCTGCCGGCTCGCCAGTCCTTCGGCCCCGATGGTTGTCGAAACCGCCGGGATTCCCGCTGCGAAAGCCTCCAGCAGCTTCACGCGCACGCCCGATCCACTCAGAATCGGGCAGACGAACACGGCGTAGCGCCCGAGCGGCTCGCGCACGTCTTCCACGTCCCCGACCATCTCGACGCGCCCCTCCTGCCCGGCCAGGCCGTAAGCGGCCGGCGGATCTGAGCCGACCACCACCAGCCGCGCCCCCGGCTGCCGCGCGAGGATCGGCGGCATGGCCTGGCGGAGAAACCAGTCCAGCGCCGCATGATTCGGAGCATGACGGAAGCTGCCCAGGAAGAGCATGGTCAGCGGCTCGCGGCCGCGCGGACGGAAGCTGTAGCGCGCCGCGTCGATTCCCGCGCGCAGTCCCGCCCGTACCTTCGGCGCAAGCCTGGGAAGAAAGGAGAGCAGGTACTTCCGGTTGGCCGAAGTGCACACCTGCACCCGGTCGCATTCGGGAAGCGTGCGCAACTCGTAGCGCAGTGCGCGCAGGTATTCGAACCGCGCCTTCAGCCCGTGGAACTGGCCGAAGGAGCCGCCCAGGCCGCGGCTCACCGACTGGAAATAGATGTCGTGCTCGAAAAGCGCCACAACGATGCGGCGGTACGCGCCGCGATACTGCGCCATGGCCGTGTATTCGAGTTGCAGCACGTCGATGCGCTGCCGGTAAAGCTGGCGGTGGATCAGCCAATCCAGGTCATCGATCGCGATTTCCCGCACTGCGTAGGGCAGGCGGGACCCTTTGTCGATGGGCTCGCCGGCGGGCCGCACCAGGCACTCCGCGGAGGCGCAGAAGCCGCGCAATTCCTCATTACCCTGGGCCTGCCCGGGCCAGTCCAGCAAGGCGACCGCGTGGGTTTCCGCCAGTTGCGCCAGCTCGCGCAGCGTCTGGTACATGAACACGGCGCCGCCGTGAACCGGCGGGGCGATGGGATAAGGCGAGACGAACAGCACGCGCAGCCGTTCGGGATCGCGTTCCATGGCGGCGAACCGGTCGCGGAAGTAGCCGCCCAGCGGACGCCGGAAAGCCTCCGTATCGCTCACCGCGGCCAGGCTTCGAGCGCGCCAGCGCGACCGCGCCGCCTGCGGCAATTGCCGGAACGCGCGCCAGAGCGCCGCCGCATTCGGACGCAGGGGAACGTCGCCGAAAACGGCGGACAGCGGGGCCCCCGCCCACGCGAAGAAGAAATGCGCCGCCAGGCGCCGCCACTCGTGGATGTTCTTCCAGCAGAACAGCACGTAGTTCTTCTTCAGCACGGCTTCAATCCGGCCGGCGCTGAAACTCTTGCCGATGGCGCCGCGGTGCTGGTGGTGCACCACGCTGCGCGGCTGGGAGAGCACCTTCCACCCGCGCTTCCACGCCATATAGCCGAGGTCGGTGTCTTCCAGGTAGAACGGCTCGAAGAGCGGATCGAAACCGCCCAACTCCAGGAACTTGGAGCGGTCGAACGCGGAGGAGCCGCCGCCGGGGTAGAAGCAGGGGAAGAGATCGTCGATGGCGGGGTCGATGCGGTGGCGCACGCGCAGGCTTCCGTCGCGCCAGCAGCCTTGCGTCAGCCCGGTTTCCTCGCGGCGTTTGTCGGGGTCCACGAAGAAGATCTGGCAGGAAACCGCGAAGACGGCGGGATCGGCGAAGCCTTCGAGCAGCGGCCCCAGAAAATCCGGCGCCACGCGCATATCGCTATTCAGCAGCACCACGATGCGGTTCGAGGCCGCGCGTATGCCCGCGTTCGATCCGCCGCCGAAGCCCAGGTTGGCGGGAAGCGCAATCGTCTTGACGCGCGGGAATTCGGCCGCCAGGTACTCCGCGCTGCCGTCTGTGGACCCGTTATCCACCACCACGATTTCGTTGGCGGGGTTGGCTGCCAGCGCTTCGACCACCGAGGGGAGATACTTCTCGAGGAGATCCTTTCCGTTCCAGTTGGGAATCACCACCGAGGCCGCGGCCGGGACCGCGTTCGCCTGGCTCAAATCCGGGGCGGCCGCGGCGGTTTGCCTTGCGCCGAAGACGAGCCACGCCAAATCCACCGCGGCCAGCGCCACGGCCGCAAGGGCCATCAGGAACGGCGAGACCAGCAGCAGCGGGAGCCGCAACAGAACTCGCTTCAACACGGCCATTTCAGATAGCCGGCGCCAGCCGGATCTTCCGCCCTAGCTTGACCCATGCCGACGACCGGTAACCTGCCAGTTGCTCTTCCAGCCTCCGGGCCTCTTCCTGCAGCCCGTTGGCCCACGCCGCCCGCCGGGCAAGCTCCTCTTCGAGCTCCGCCACTTTGACCCGATAGCCCTCGGCTACTCCGTGCGCGTTCTCCTGTTCATGGGACAGTTCCGCCTGCAACTCCAGGATTCGGGCGCGGGCCTTTTCCACCTCACGGTTGAGCGCTTCCGCCCACTGGTTGCTGCGCTCCAGTTCCCCTTCCAATCGCCCGATCTCGCTGCGGGCCCATTGGTTGCTACGCTCCAGTTCCGCGGCCTGGGCGTCGAGAGCCTCCTGCAGTTTCCCGCGCTGCCGTTCCGACTCGGCGAGCCACTCGTTCTTGGTTGCGACCTCACGCTCCAACAGCCCGATGTGCCGCTCGCGCTCGCGGAGCACGTTGCCGGCGCCGGGCACGTAGACAAACGTCGGGTTGCCAAGCTGGGTCCGGTGCGCGCAGACGGCCACGAAGAAATGCGCATCGGCGGGCGCCGTACGGTTCGCATCCACACGCACTTCCACCGTGCTATCGGGATCGTCGGGCTGGAACGCGAGGCCCTCCACATGGTTCTCCAGGAACATGGAGACATGGGGAAAGATGCGGGTCAGCTCCGCCCGCAGTTCTTCAAACTCGAACTCATGCACGTGGAAGGGGTTGGATCCCGCCTCGCCGCGCGATTCGGCGTAATAGAGCTTGTTGGGCGTGGAAACGATGAATTGGCCGGTGGGCGCAAGCACGCGCCGAATTTCGAGCAGGAACCCGCGCCAATCCTCAAGGTGCTCGATCACTTCGAACGCCACCACCAGATCGAAAGCGCCGGCGGGGTGGGGCAGCGCCGCGCAGGACGCCTGCTCGAAGAACAGGTTGGGGAGTTGGTAATGGGCGCGGGCGAAGCGGACCGCCTCCGGAGCCAAATCCAAGCCGGTGACCGACTCGGCCGTGCGGGCCAACTCCGCGGAACCATAGCCCGCGCCGCAGCCGGCGTCCAGAACGCGCTTGCCGCGGGCCAGGCGCGCGGCGAACAGGTAGCGGGCGAAGTGCTCGTTGAGCAGATCGGCGTCTATTTCGCCCGGAATCGCGCGCTCGCCCGTAAACTCGCTCATTCGATCTCTCCAGCGGCCGGCGCCGGCGCATAGACTTCCACGCGGCAGGGCAGATGCACATAGCCGTAAACCTGGCCCGCCGAGCGGCCCATCTGCAGGGTGACAGCGTTATCGATCCAGTCGCATACGGCGTGGTCCCTCAGGGAACCGTCGGCGATGAACGGCGAGAACGAGAACGACGCGGGATAAAGCTCCGGCAGATCGATGTGGAAACTCACGGTGCAAACGTCGCCGGGTTCGAGCGGCCCGATAGCGCAGCCCTCGCGGGCGGTATCGGTTCCCGAAAAATCCATGCCCAACTGGTCGCGCAACAGGAAGCCGGCGATGGGGCGCGCAAGGTTGTTCCGGGCGCGTACGCTGATGCGCACCTGGATGCGCGCGAGCGGCTCGAGCAGATGGAGCGGCTGGCCCTGTTCGTCGAAGACCGCGATGCCCAGCACTTCCGCGCGCCCGTCGCCGTGGCGGCGGTCGATGTTGGGAATGGAATCGACCGGGTCGGCCAGGCTCGTGGCGGTTTGAGCCTGCGGTAGGCCGGCTCCCGCACGCCGGCTCTGGTAGCGGGAGTCGCGTTCGGCCATGGCGGCGAGATACTCGCCGACGACGCGCTCGGGTTCGCCCAACCCGGCCACGCGCCCGCCATCGAGCCAGAGGACGCGGTCGGCGATCGCCTTCACTTCGGCGGCTGCGTGCGACACGAACAGGATGGTAACGCCGCGCACGCGCAGCTCGTGGACTTTTCTCATGCAGCGCTGGCGGAAGTAGAAGTCGCCCACGGCCAAGGCCTCGTCCACCAGGAGGATTTCGGGGTCCACGTGGATGGCCACGGCGAAGGCCAGCCGCACCGCCATGCCGCTCGAGTAGGTCTTGACGGGCTGATCGATGAAATCGCCGATTTCCGCGAAAGCCTCGATTTCCGCGTAGCGCCGGTCGATCTGCCGGGTGGTCAGACCGAGGATAGAGCCGTTGAGGTAGACGTTATCGCGTCCCGTGAATTGCGGATTGAAGCCGGCGCCTAGTTCGAGCAGCGCCGAAACGCGCCCGTTGACGGCCATGCTGCCGGCGCTCGGCTGGAGAATGCCCGCGACGATCTGGAGAAGGGTGCTTTTGCCCGATCCGTTTTGTCCGACGATGCAGAAGGTTTCGCCGCGATCCACCGAAAAGGTGACATCCTCAAGGGCGAGGAAATCGCGGTGACGCCGGGCGCGGTTCAGGGACAGCAATTCGGTGAGCCGGTCGCCGGGCGAGTCGTAGATCGCGTAGCTTTTTGAAACCGCACGGAATTCGACTGGGGTCACGGTTAAAAGAGAAAGACCAGTGTAGCGGAAGTGGGGAGGATGCGGGGCCACCCCCGCCGATCAGCGGCTCGGCCGCTGGAGCGACCTCGTGGACCGCGGAACGCGCGTGCGCCGAAAAACGCGGTCCTGTTGTTTTCCCAAAGAAAGTGTGAGATACTTCCTGTTGGAAACCCAAATAGGCTATGAAAGAGAAAACGGATGTCTTGCAGGGAACGCTGGCGTTGATGGCGCTGAAGACGCTCGATGTGCTCGGGCCGCTGCATGGGTACGGCATCGCGCGGCGTATTGAGCAGATCAGCGGGGATCTTCTCACCGTGAATCAAGGCACGCTGTATCCGGTTTTGCTGAAGCTGGAACAGGAGGGGTCCATATCGTCCGAGTGGGGGGCATCCGAGAATAACCGGAAGGCGCGTTTCTACCGGTTGACGCGCGGCGGGCGCAAACAACTGCAGACCGAGATGCGCGACTGGGAACAGACGGCGGCAATCATCGGGCGGTTCTTTGCGGTGAAGGCGGAGGATCTGAAATGAGGCCGCTCCGGCGGTTCTTCAGGCGGCTATTCTCCTGGGCGGCGGCGCAACGGGATGAAGAGCGCTTGCAGGCTGAAATCGAAGAACACCTGGCGCTTCAAACGGCTGAGAATATCCGGGCTGGCTTATCGCCGGCGGACGCGCGTCGCCAGGCGGCATTGAAGTTCGGAGGGGTGGAGGCGATGAAGGAAAGCTATCGGGACCAGAAAGGCCTGCCGTTCGCGGAAACGCTGATCCGGGATTCGCGCCTGGCGTTGCGACGGCTGCGCATGGCCCCGGCGTTCACGGCCGCTACCATACTGACGCTGGCATTAGGCATTGGCGCCACGACGTCGATCTTTACTTTGGCGCATGCCGTCCTGCTCAAATCGCTGCCGGTAGCGAAGCCGGAGGAGCTGTACCGCGTTGGGAAAGAGGCGCGCTGCTGCTACCTGGCCGGGTATAGCCAGGACAAGGAGTTTTCTTTGGTCTCGTACGATTTGTACAAGTACCTGAGAGACAATACCAAGGGCTTTACGGAATTGGCGGCTTTCCCGGCGGCCGATCTGGTGTTTGGCGTCCGGCGCGCGGGCGGTTCCGAGGCGGCCCAGACCTGCGCGGGCGAGTACGTTTCCGGCAATTATTTCGCGATGTTCGGGATTGGGGCGTATGCGGGGCGCACTTTTACGGCCAAGGATGATCAGCCCGGCGCGCCGCCGGTGGCCATGATGAGTTATCGCTTATGGCTGGAAAGATACGGGTCGGACGCTTCGGTGATCGGCAGCACTTTCCATGTCGATGAAAAGCCGTTTACGGTAGTCGGAGTCACTCCGCCGGGTTTCTTCGGCGACACCTTGCGCAGCGCCCCGCCCGATTTCTTTCTGCCGCTGAATACGGAACCGTACGTGGAGAGCGAGGCCGATCTGAATAGGTACGGTCAGCACTGGCTGGAGTTGATTGGCCGCATCGCGCCGGGCGCCCGGTCCGCCGCCATTGAAGGGGCAATGCGGGTCGAACTCAAGCAGTGGCTCGGCTCGCATTGGGGTGAAATGAGCGCGAGCGACCGCGCGAAGTTTCCCGAGCAGACGCTGTTTCTGGTTCCTGGAGGCGCCGGCATCACCAGCATGCGCGAACGATACGAGCGATGGCTCCAGATCCTGATGGCGGTAACCGGATTCGTGCTGCTGATCGTGTGCGCCAACGTCGCCAGTCTCATGCTGGTTCGCGGGATGGAGCGGCGGCGGCAGACATCGTTGAGCATGGCGCTGGGGGCGCGAGCTTCGTGGATCGTGAGGCAGGACCTCACCGAGAGCATGGCGCTGTCGTTACTTGGCGGCGCGGCGGGCCTGGCAGTCGCATTCGCGGGTACGCGGCTGATTCTGCGCTTCGCATTCCCACCGGATGGCGGTATGGCGGGCATACCCATCGCTGCGTCGCCTTCCCTGCCGGTACTGCTGTTCGCGTTCGGTGTTTCGGCGATTGCGGGTGTTGCCTTCGGCATCGCTCCCGCATGGATCGCTACGCGGACTGACCCCATGGAAGCGCTGCGGGGCGCAAGCCGAGTCACCGCCCGCGCCGGCTCCTTACCAAGGAAGGCGCTGGTGGTGTTCCAGATCGCGCTCTCTCTGGCTTTACTGTCGGTATCGGGACTGCTTACCGCGGCGCTGCACTCGATGGAGACTCAGGATTTCGGATTCGATCAGGACCGGCGCATCGTGACAAAGATCAATCCAAAGCTAGCCGGTTACCAGCCGCTGCAACTCCCTCAGCTCTACCGGCGCATACACGATTCGATATCTGGCATTCCGGGCGTATCCTCCGCGGCTTTGTGTCTCTACTCGCCCCCTAGCGGGGGATGGGGCTCCGGCGTGTGGGTAGACGGTCACCCGGCTCCAGGGCCGAGTGAGGATAACTCCAGTGCGTGGGACCGGGTCACAGCGGGATACTTTGACGTTATCGGGACACCAATCGTTAAAGGGCGAGGGATCTACGAAGAGGACACAACGACCTCGCGGCGAGTAGCGGTCATCAATGCGGCGTTTGCCCGGAAGTTTTTCAATAACGAAGATCCGATCGGAAAGCACTTTGGCGAGACGCCTGGAACCAGCGGTGAATTCGAGGTAGTGGGCGTGGCTAAAGATGCGCGGTACTTTACACGCGGCCTCGACCAGCCGACCGGTCCGTTGTTCTTTTTGCCGGCGGGACAGGCGGATTACACGAAGAGCGCCGGCTCACTCTTCCTGCACGATATCGTAATGGTGACAAGGCCTGGCGGTAATGTGTCCGTTACGGAGGTGCGTCATGCGATGGCCTCCGTGGATCCCGGCATACCGATCGTTTCGATTCAAACGTTGCAAGAGAGAGTCGGGATCCAATTCACTCAGCAACGGCTCATTGCGAGACTCACTTCGTTCTTCGGAGCGCTCTCCCTGATTCTGGCTTGCATCGGGGTTTACGGAGCGATTGCGTATAACGCCGGACGGCGCGTCAACGAGGTGGGCGTGCGCATCGCCATGGGGGCTACACGCGGCGATGTTGTCCGCCTGGTGCTCAAGGGCGCAGTTTGGCTGATTCTTGCCGGATTGGCGATTGGGCTGCCGTTGGCGTTTGCCGCCGGGCGATTGCTGGGGAGTCAGCTCTACGGCATGAATCCATACAATCCTGTCGTTACCATTGCGGCCGTCGTGGCGCTGGGGGTGTCGGCGCTGGTTGCATCGATCGTCCCGGCCATTCGAGCCAGCTCGATTTCGCCGTTAGATGCGCTGCGGAGCGAATGACGAGTCAGGGCGATTGTCAACCGCCGCGCGGGCCGATTGACCATCGGCCGCAGGTTGCCTGCCGGCCGACCTGCCCCACATGCACTACGCGATTTCCGGGAACATTTTGTCTGGTTGCGGCGTCCATTGCTCAGTATCCATAAACGGCTTATGGGATAGGAGACTTGGATGCTCGAAATTTGCGGGTTGTCGAAGCGGTTCAACGGCATTCCGGCGGTTGAGGACGTCAGCTTCACGTTGAAGGCGGGCGAGATCCTGGGGTACGTGGGGCCGAACGGCGCCGGGAAGAGCACCACGGTCAAGATGATTGTGGGACTGCTGGAACCGAGCGAGGGCGAAATCCGCTTTCAGGGGAGAAGCGTGATTGAAGACCCGGCGGGCTTTCAGCGGCGCACCGGCTACGTGCCGGAGGAACCTTACTTATACCCGCAGTTGTCGGGGCGCGAATATCTGCAACTGGTGGGGCGTCTGCGAGGGATGCCGCGGACGGTTCTGGAACCGAAGATCGACGAATTCCTGCGGCTGTTTTCGCTTTGGGACGACCGGCATTGTCTGGTATCGGCCTATTCGAAAGGGATGCGCCAGAAAGTTCTGCTATCCGCCGCGCTGTTGCACAACCCCGATTTGTTGATTCTCGATGAGCCGCTTTCGGGCCTGGACGTGACGACGGCGCTGGTGCTCAGGGAGTTGCTGGAAGGGCTGGCGGTGCGGGGGCGCATGATCCTGTACAGCTCGCATGTTCTCGATGTGCTCGAAAGGGTGTGCTCGCGAGTGCTGATCCTCTCGAAGGGCCGGGTGGCGGCGTACGGTTCGATCGAGGAGTTGCGCGAATCGACGCACGCATCGTCATTGGAGGGCATTTTCGGACAGCTTACGGGGGAACGGGATCACCGGGCGGTTGCGGAGCACATCCTGGAGGCAATGCAAGGGTGAGCTGGCTGGAGGAGACGCACGGCGTGAAGTTCGAACTGATCCGCCATTTTCTGCGGCGGATGTTCGACGGCGAATGGACCTCCGCGCCGGGGCAGTGGAGGCAGGCGGCCATCGGCGCGATTTCGCTGCTGCTGCCGGCGGGGCTGCTGGTGGTGAGGGAAGGAGGGTTCGATCCAAAATACGCTTCCAAGTACCGGCTGCTGGCGATGGCGGGTAATGCGGCCGGAGTGCGCGCCGCCGCCACGGCCGATGAACTGGCGCTGGTCACGCTCATGCTCTGCGTGACCGGACTGATTGCGACGCTCGAATGGCAATCGCTGTTTCCGAGCCGGCGCGATTACCTGGCGCTGGCGTCGCTGCCGGTGCGTTCGCGGCAGATTTTCACGGCCAATTTCGCCTCCGTGCTGCTGTTTTCGCTGGCGACGATCGGGGCGATGAACGTTCTGCCCAGCCTGATCGCGCCCGTGGAATTCGGCGGGGGATGGCGGGTGGATACTTCGTTCTGGCGGCAAGCGTGGGATCAGGCGGCGGCGTTGGGGTTGGGGTGTCTCTTCATCTTCTTTGCGATTGTGGCGTTACAGGGCGTGCTGCTGAATGCGCTTCCCGCAAAGTGGTTCGAGCGCGTCTCCGGGTACGCGCAAGGGGCGCTGGTGGGCTTGTTCCTATTGGGCGGCCTCTATAGCTGGTCGATGAAGGCGTGGACGCAGGCGACCATCGCGCGGCTGCCGGCATTCGGCGCATGGCTTCCGCCGGTATGGTTCACGGGACTCGACGAAGGGTGGGCGGCGATGGCTCACCGGGCGGAGGCGGCGGCGGGGGCGGCCGTGGCGCTGACGATGGCAGCGTATTTCGTGAGCTACCGGCGCTATCGCAAGCTGCTGCTCGAAGCTCCGGGACGGCCGGCGGCGCCGGGAATCTGGCGGCGGAGCGCGATCGGACTGCTGGCCGGGACGCCGCGCCAGGAAGCGGTAATGGACTTCATGGCGAAGACGCTGGCGCGCAGCCGGACGCACCGCTTCCTGTGGCTGGCGTATCTGGGCGCGGCCGTGGCCGTGCTGCTGAATAGCTCGCTGATTGACGGGGGCATCTTCATGCGCTCCGGAGGCTGGAACCAGGCGTTGCATTTTCTGGTGCATTTCTGGCCGCTGGCCTGTTCCGTGGTGGTGCTGAGCGGGCTGCGGCATGTGCTCTCGATTCCGGCGGAATGGCCGGCCAACTGGGTTTTCCGGATCGCGGAAAGCCAGGGCCGGGCGGAGTGGATGCGGGCGGTGGAGCGCTTCGCGATGGCGTACGGCGTGGCTCCGATCTATGTGGCGCTGTTCCCGGTGGCGGTATATGCGCTGGGGTGGCCGCAGGCGATTCGCATGACAGTTTTGCAACTGCTGGCAACGCTTGCGATGTTCGAACTGCTGTTCAACGGCTGGCAAAAACTGCCATTCACATGTTCGTACACGCCGGGAGAACGGCCGCTGGTGGGAGTGGTAGCGAAGTATGTGGCGGTCCTCGCGGCGGGTGTGCCGGTGCTGGCGGTATTGATCGCAATCGCGAGCGAGGCGGTATTCCTCTTCCCGATTCTGCTGGTGAATCTGGCCGTGGTTTGGATCTGGCTGCGCAGGCTGCGGCGCGAGGGATGGGGCGAAGCGAGACTGATATACGAAGATGCGCCCGCGGTCACGATCGACCTGGGCATCAAGGAGCTGACTTATGCGGGAACAGAGGCCCAACTCCGGCGAACTGCTGCAGGGGACGCTGGACATGCTGGTGCTGAAGACGCTGATACGCGGTCCGATGCACGGGTACGCGATGGCGGAGTTTATACGGCAGACCTCGGAAGACGTGCTGCGGGTGGAGGAGGGGGCGCTCTATCCGGCGCTGCACCGGCTGGAACTGCGCGGCCTGCTGGCGTCGGAATGGGGAGTTTCGGAGAACAACCGGCGGGCGAAGTACTACCGGCTGACGGCGGCGGGGCGCAGGGGACTGGCGGACGAAGCGGCCCGGTGGGAGAGGATCTCAGGCGCGATCGCGCGGATCATGGCGCCGGCCTGATAGGCGGGGCGTTGGGAGAGGCGCTGAGCGCTTTCCGGCTGCGGCTGCGGGCGGTGTTTCGCCGGCGGCAGTTGGACCGCGACCTCGAAGACGAGATTGGGTTCCACCTGGAAATGCGCGGCGAGAGTTGCCAGGCGGAAGGCGCGAGCGCGGCGGATGCGGGTTACGCGGCGCGGCGGAGGTTTGGGAACGCGACGTCGGTGAAGGAGGCGTGCCGCGAACTGTGGACGCTGGGATGGATGGAGGCGGTATGGCAGGACGCGCGGTACGGATGCCGCCAACTGCGGGCGAACCGCGGGTTCACCCTCGCGACCATCGCCACGATGGCCCTTGGAGTTGCGGCGGCAACCACTATCTACGGCGTGTGCGATGCGTTTGTCTGGAAGACGCCGTCAGTGCCGGACACGCTGGTGATGGTGCTCCAGGCGTATCCGGGGAACCCGCATTTGTGGATTCCCTCTTCGCCGGCGGATATCGAGGACATACGCAGGAGCCAGACCGTGCTGGGGGATTTGGCGAGCTGGGAAAACGCGACGGCCAATATTGTGGATTCGGGCGGCGAGCCGCTGCGCGTGGACCAGGCGCGGGTGACGGCGAATTTCTTCGACCTCATGGGCGCGTCGCCCGAACTGGGACGCGGGTTTGAGCCGGGCGAGGACCAGCCGGGGCGCGAGCGCGAGGTGGTGCTGAGCGATGGCTTGTGGCGCAATCGATTCCAGGCGGACCGCGCGATTGCGGGGAAGACGATCCGATTGAACGACCGGGATTACACGGTCGCGGGCGTGATGCCGCCGGGTTTCGCTTTTCCGCGAGCGAGCAAAGAACTGTGGACGCCGCTGGCGCTCACGTCAGAGGAACGGAACTCGCGCAATGCGCTGCTGGTGGAATCGGCCGGAAGGCTGAAGCCGGGGCGCACGGTTCAGCAGGCGTCGCTGGAGTTGAGCAGGCTGGGCGCGGAACTCGAAAAGCTCTATCCGAAGACGAACGCAAACCGGCGGTTCATGGCTTGGCCGGTCCGCCGGTATCTGGTGGGCGACTACGGGGCGCAGTTTGGGAACCTGCTGCTGGGCGCGGCGCTATTCGTGTTGCTGATTGCGTGCGTGAACGTGGCGAACCTGCAATTCGCGCGCGGGGCGGCGCGATGGCGGGAAGTGGCGCTGCGGCAGGCGCTGGGCGCAAGCCGCGTGCGGATTGTGGCGCAACTGGTGACGGAGAGCGTGGTGCTGGCTGTGGCCGGGGCCGGGGTGGGAGCGATTTTGGCGCGGTACGGACTGCGGGCGATTCGGGAAGGCATCCCGCCGGAACTGCGAAAATATTCGGCCGGCTGGGCTGACCTGGGAATCAATGAGCGGGTATTGGCGTTCGTAGCGGCGGCGGCGGTGCTCAGCGGGATTCTGGCGGGATTGGCGCCGGCGCTGCGGGCGTCGCGGCCGAACTTGACGGAATCGCTAAAGGAAGGCGGGGGCGGCGCCGGCATAGGATCCGGACGGCGGCGTTTCCGCGCGGTGCTGCTGGGCGCGGAACTGGCGCTGACGATGGTACTGCTGGTGGGGGCGGGGCTGATGGTCCGGGGCTTCCACAATCTGGTGGGCGGAGAGACGGCGATGGACGCCGGCAGTTTGCTGACGCTCAGGCTGGAGCTGGACGCGGCGGAATATTCCACGCCGGAGCGGGTGGCGGAGTTCTATGGGCGAGTGCTGGAGCGGGTCGGGGCGCTGCCGGGCGTGAAGGCTGCCGCTGCCGCGACGGCGCTGCCATATAGCAGTCATGCGCGGTCGAGCGCGTTTCGCATACAGGGCAGGGAAGTGCGGCCGGGCGGGGAGCCGAACGCGCAATTGCAGACGGTGAGCGCGGATTATTTTCGGACGATGCGCATTCCGCTGGTCGCCGGGCGTTTTCTCGACGGGCGCGACGGGGCTGGTTCGCCACTTGTGGCCGTAATCAGCGAGGAGATGGCCCGGCAGTGGTGGCCGGGTGAGGCGCCGCCGATCGGCAAGCAGATCAGGCTGGGCGCGGAGGGCGGCGGCGGGGCGGCGATCGCGATTGCGGGCGTGGTGGGAGGAATTCGGGCGAGCGCGATGGACCGGGCCGGGCATCCGACGCTTTACGTGGCCTACACGCAATTCCCGGAGCTGGGAATGGACATCGCGATACGGAGCGCGGGAGACCCGATGGCGCTGGCCGGGGCGGTCAGGCGGACCATCGGGGAGGTGGATGCAGAGCAACCCGTGACGGGCATCATGACGCTCGCGGAGATGAAACGGGACGAGGCGATTGGGCTGAGCTATACGGCGACGCTGATGAGCATATTCGGCGCGATTGCGCTGGCGCTATCGTGGGTGGGGGTTTACGGGATGACGGCGTACCTGGTTTCGCAACAGACGCACGAGATTGGAATCCGGATGGCGCTGGGGGCGGGACGGCGGAAGATTCTGGTCATGCTGTTCCGGCAGGGCGGGCGCGCGGGGCTGGTGGGCGTTGGCATTGGGCTGTTGCTGGCGAGCGGGCTGGCGCGCCTGATGGCGGCCGTGATTTGGGGCGTGAGCGCGACGGATGCGAGGGCGTTTGGGGCGATGCCGCTGGCGCTGGTGTGCGTGGCCGGGTTGGCGATTTATATTCCGGCGCGGAGGGCGGCGAGGATCGATCCGATGGCGGCGTTGAGGAACGAGTAGCGTAGACTCAATGAGTGGACGCACTTCTCATGCGCAACCGGATAGCAGCCACAGCGCTCGTACCGATGCTTCTCGTGTCCTGCGCTCACCAGCAATCCAAGACGAAGTCAGCCGGACCTACGCTTGCAGTCGAGTTCCCGGCAGAGAACGGGCCTGAGGGCTATTCTCCGGCGTCGCAGCTCCCAATTCCGGCTAATGGCGAAGTCGGAACGGAAATGACAGGCGCGTTTCTTCAACTGCTTCCCGGGACCGATCCCCATGCTGGGCGGCCGGTAACGCTGACGCTTGGTTTCACAGCTCACGGAAACAGTGTGGATGCAATCGTCTATACGATTCCTCCGGAGAGCGATCCCCTGCGTTGGTCCGATGGTCACAAGCATCTATTGGGCAGGTGGTCAGCCAAGCTAAATGGGACCATCGAGTTAAAGGAACTGAGGAAGATTGGTTACCAGCCGATCGCTCTGAAGATAGTGAAGTTCGTTCCGCCACCCCGATTAGCGCATCCCGCCCTTGTCAGCAAGACGCCGTCCATCGGGATTGCTTTCGCGGCCGACGATAACCTGGCGTCCGATCTGCGCAGATTCGGCTCCCCGGACACGCAGACCTGCGAAGTGGTGCTGCATAACCTGTCTTCACGCGGCGTGGTAGCCTACGTCCTCAGCGATGGCGGAGATCCGACAGCAAGGGTGGCTATGTCGAGAGAGAGCCGCGGCTCCCGCAGCCATCCCGTGATTGCCCCACAGGGTGATTCGCGAAAGGAGTCCTTCACGTTCGACCTGGCGCGCAGAGTGACGCCGCAGGGCTTTGTAGAGCTTCCGGCTCAGGCGCAGCGGGTCATCGTTGCGGCCGCCATCTTTAGCGATGGCGCTTACGAGGGAGACGCCAATGTCGCCGCGGGACTCGATGCTGAGGAGACTGGGGCGGCGACTGTCAACCGCCTCATGAAGCCTGTCATCGACCGCATTGTCCAGGACCAAACTCTGGACGATGAAGCGCGAACGGCGCGGATCAAGGAGGAGATTTTCCATATCTCAAGCCAACCCGATCGCGCGACGATCCGGTCCCTGAAGTCGCAGTTCCCGGATTTGCAGGTCAAGGACCTGGTTGCGGATCTGACCCGCGGCATCGACGCTGCGAAGAACTACGTGTGGGGCGACCTGTACGGGTACATGCACAAGTGCTGTGAATACCCGCCGCCCGATCGCGTTTCGGTGGCGGAATGGCGGCGCATGCGACAGAGGGTCGGGATGTAAATGGCGATCCTGGGCCCGCCAGGGGATCAGCGCGTGCGTCGAGGACAAAAGCCGAGACGACTCTCGGCTCAGCAAGCCTGGCGGCTTGCGCCACGGGCGGTCAAGAAGACAGGGCGGTCAAGAAGACAGGCGGGCCCACAAATGCTGTGGGCGCCCCGTCCGCCCTACTTCGTGAAGATGGTGACGTCTACGTTCATGCCGGGACGGAGGATGAGGCCTTCGTCTTTGTCGACCAGGATTTTGACGGGGATGCGCTGGACGACTTTGACGAAATTGCCGGTGGCGTTTTCGGGCGGCAGGAGGCTCATGCGGGCCCCGGTGGCGCCGGCGATGGAATCGACGCGGCCTTCGACGCTCTTGCCGTACATATCGACGTGGATTTCGGCTCGCTGGCCGGTGTGGACATTGGCGAGCTGGGTCTCCTTGAAGTTGGCCGTGACCCATGTGCCGCGAAGCGGAATTACGGCCATCAGGCCCTGGCCGGGCGCGACGACCTGGCCCACTTCCACGCTCTTCCGGGTGACCACGCCATCGCTTGGCGAGGCGATGGTGGTGTAGCTGAGTTGGAGCTCGGCGTTGGCAAGGTTGGCGCGCTGTTGTTCGACGGACGCGGCGGCGGTGCCGGCATCGGCCGAGCGGACGTCCACCTGCTTGCGGTTGGCGGCGGATGCCTGGACGTCCGACTGGGCGGAACTGACGCGGGTTTGGGCAGCGTCGAGCGCGGCTTTCTTGATGGCGCCATCCTTCTCGGCGGACGCCAGCTTCTCGCGGGCGGCTTGTAGTTCGTTGTCGGCCACCTGAGCGGCGGCGACATAGGAATCGTATTGCAGTTGCGAGATTTCGGCTTTGGCGGCCAGGGGCTTCATGCGGGCGAGGTCGGCCTGGGCGCGATCGTTACTCGCCTGCTTGACGCGCACATTGGCCTGGGCGTAGGCAATGTCGGAACCGGAGGCCTGTTCGAAGGACAGGCGCGCGCGCTCGAGTTCGGCGGTGGCGTCGGCGAGCTCGGCGGATGCGCTGGTCACGCCGGATTGAGTGGTTTGGTCGGTCAACGGCACGACGACGCGCGCGGCGCGCAACTGGCTCTCTGCGTGGGCGAGTTCCGCCTTGGCGATATCGACTTTGGCCTGGTAGTCGCGGGGATCGATGCGGACCAGGACCTGGCCGGCCTTGACCTGCTGGTTATCGTCGACCAGCACTTCGACGACGTTGCCGGAGATCTTGGGGGCGACGGCATCGATGTGGCCATCGACCTCGGCATCGTCGGAAGAGACGCGGTCGCGATAGTGCATGTAAGCGGCGTAAGCGCCGGCGACGGCGGCCAGCAGGATCACGACGAGCAGCGCCATCTTGAGGCGGGAGCCGGGGCGGGGCGGCGGAACGGTTTCGTTCTCTTCAACGGGCGAGGATTCTTTTAGGTTTAGATCATTCGGCATGTGTATGATACCCTGGGCCGGGTCATGCCCGGCCCCTACTCAATCACCATTGGGCCGTGCACGGGCCCGGTTTTCTTTACCAGGAACATCATGGGAATCACCAGCAGGAATAGCATCCCCATCAACCAGAAAGTGTCCGAAAACGCCAACATGCCGCTTTGGCGCAACATGCTTCCATAGATCAAGCCGTGGGCGGCGGCGGCGGCATCGGGCGGGGAGGCGCCATGCTGGCTGAGAACCTGCGCGGCGCCGGCTAACGACTGGCGGTACGCAAAATCGTAAGGCGTAAGGTGCTCCACCAGGCGGCTCTGATGGAACTGCGTGCGCCGGGAGAGCATGGTGGTGACCATGGCGATTCCGATGCTGCCGCCGATGTTGCGGGCCAGGTTGAACAGGCCGGTGGCGTAGTTGGTGCGCTCCTTCGGTATGAATGCGAACGCCATGGTGCTGATGGGCACAAAGAGGAACGCAAATCCGAGGCTCTGCACGCAACGGCTCCAAACGGCGGTCTTATAGTCAATGGACAAGTTGAATCCGGACATGATGAACAGGCCGGAGGCGCTGGCGGCGACTCCAAAGACGACCAGCCAGCGCGGCTGAAAATGCCGCAGCATCATGCCCACGATTGGCATGCACACGACCACCACCAGACCGCCTGGAGAGAGCACCAGACCGGCGAGGAGCGAGGTATATCCAAGCAGCGTTTGCAACAGCACGGGCAGGAGCGTTGTGCTTCCATAAAGCACGATGCCGAGCAGCAGCATGGTGACGGTGGATATGGCGAAGGTGCGGTCCTTCAGCACGTGGAAATCGATGACCGGCTGGTTCTGGCGCAGTTCCCAGAAGACCACGGCCGCCAGACAGACGACGGTAACGATGGCGAACGACGCGATGTAGTGCGACGAAAACCAATCTTCCTTCTGGCCCTGGTCGAGGACCACCTGAAGCGCGCCCAGCCCCACGGCGAGCAATCCGAAACCGGTGTAATCGATTTTGAGCCCGTCTTTAAAGCCTTTGCGCAGGAGGTAGGGCGGATCGAAGACCAGCGCCGAGGTGAGGGCCAGGGATAGGATGCCGATGGGGATGTTGATGAAGAACACCCAGCGCCAACTGTAGCTGTCTGTGATCCAGCCGCCGAGGGTGGGGCCGATGATGGGCGCGAAGACGACGCCGATGCCGAGCATGGCCATGGCCATGCCACGCTTGGCGGCCGGGAAACTCTCGACCAGGATGGCCTGGGCGACGGGTTGCAAGGCGCCGCCGCCAATTCCCTGCATCACGCGGAAGAAGATGAGCAGGTCGAGAGTGGGCGCCACGCCGCACATGAAGGAGCTGACGGTGAAGAGGGCCACGCAGATCATGTAGAAGCGTTTTCGGCCGATCCACATGCAGAACCAACCGCCCATGGGAAGGATGATGGCGTTGGAGACGAGGTATGCGGTAAGCGCCCAGGTGGTCTCATCGACGGTGGAGGAGAGGCTGCCGGCGATGTGAGGCAGAGAGACGTTGACGACGGTGGTGTCGAGGACCTCCATGAAGGTGGCGAGCATGACCGTCATGGCTACCAGCCATGGGTTGACGGTGGCGTGACTGCGCTCGGCGCCGCGAAAGGCGGCGAAGCGGGCAGCCATGCCATTTCCGTTGGAGTTACCGGGCGTAGAGCGCCTCCATCTGGCCGGCCGAGTGAGCCAGATCCGCGCGGGCCTGGTTGTAGCGATAGAGCGCGCCGATCTGGTTATCGTTGGCGCGGGCGAGTTCGTCCTGGGCGGTAATCACTTCGATGTTGTCGGCCACGCCGGCCTGGAAACGGTCGCGCGCCTGATCGACTTCCTGGCGGGCCAGCTCGACGCCCTGGTTGGCGACGTCCACTTCGCCGCGCGCGGATTCCAACTGGGCGGCGGCGGTTTTCACCTCGAGGGCGATGCGATTGCGGAGGTCGGTCTCCTGCTGCTTGAGTTGCTTGATGGCCAGGTCCGCCTGGGTGCGCTGCGCCTCGATGCGGCCGCCGGTAAAGATGGGCACGTCAACGCCTGCCTGGTACGTGTAGGAAGGGATCACGGAGGTGGGGGTGAGGCCCTGCTGGGACCAATCGCCTTTCACGGTGACGCGCGGAAGGCGGGCGTCACCCGCCTCAACCAAGGCCAAATCGGCCTGCCGTTCCTGGAGCGTGAGTTGCTTCAGCTCCGGACGGTTGGCGTAAGCGCGTTCGATGGTTTGATCGACGGGCGTGGCCGGGGTATCGAAAAAACTCACCTGATCGGAGAGTTCGATCTTGCGATGGGGATCGACATTGAGAAGGCGGGAGAGGCCGAACAGCGAGGTGTCGAGCGAGGTGCGCGCGACGATGAGGCGCTGCTTCTGGTTCTGAAGCTGGACGTTGGCGCGCAGGGTATCGATGCCGGTGCCGACGCCGTGCTGTTGCAGGTCGGCGGCCTGATCGTAGAGCGCCTGGGCGAGGTCCACCTGGGACTGGGCGGCTGAGACGTCGGCGGCCGCGCGCTGGCTGCCGAGATACTGGGAGACCACCAGCAGGACGCTTTCTTCGCGAGCGGTGAGTTCACCGGCGCGGCTGCCGTCGACGCCGAGCTGGGCTGAGCGGTAGCGGCGCCACAAGGTCAGATCGAAGACCTCCTGGAAATCCACGCCCGCCTGAAAGGTTTGGAACGGCCCGGCATGCTGTGGGATGCCCGGGAACGGCCTGCCGAGCAGGGCTTCGATATTGAAGCGCTGGTCCACCTCGGTGGCGTTCAAGCCGGCTTGCGGCAGGAGGCCGGAGCGGGCCACGAGCCGTTCCTGTTCGCTTTGCGCGACGCCCAGGTTGGCGAGGATGACCATGGGGTTCTGTTTGAGCGCGAGGTTGACGGCATCGCGCAGGGTGAGTTGCAGCGGGGCGGGCGCTTGCGCCGCCGCGCCGGCCGCCAGCGCCAGAAGAATGAAGAAGCTTCGGATAATCGCGAGTTTTGCCGAGTACACGTTCATCACCACCAATATAACCAGCCGGACCTGTTGAGAATTTCGTCAGGAGGCTTCGAGCTTCTCCGCCATGTCGAGCAATCGCGTGACGGTGTTCCAATTTCTGCCCGTTCCCGTGGTCTTAAGGGTCTTTTCGACCAGCGTGAAGGAAAGCTTGGAACGTCCCTGGCCGTCCGGGAAGTAGATAAAAAGCTCACGGCCGGCGATCCGCAATTCCTCAGGGCCGACTTTGATTCCAAGGGCCTTAGCGCAGGCGTCGGGATGGGGATCGGCGGAGAGGAAGACGACCAGGAGCTTGCCGGGCTCGGCCGCAGCCCGCACCGGAAGCGGATTACGGGCAATGGCGTCGCGCAGGTCGGAAGCGGTGCGCACCAGCACGCTGGGACGGAAGCCAAAGCGTTCTTGAATGGCGTCCGCGATGCGCTCCGCTATGCGGGAGGGGTCGCGCTGGCTGGTCCTGAAGACCACGTTGCCGCTCTGGATATAGGTTTGGGCGTCGCGCAGGCCAAGCGAGTCATAGAGTGCGCGGAGCGCTTCCATGTTGATCTTGTTATGGCCGGTCACGTTGACGGCGCGGAGCATGGAGACGAAGACGGGCATGGATATAAACCAGGATAACTTAGGTGGGCGATGGGGCTGGGGAACTTGCGTGCGGGTGGGTGGGGGGTTAAGCTATCGCCATGGACCAGCCCCAGAGAATCGATCGCCGTTCGTTCCTGCAGCGGGCCGCGGGGACGGGCCTGGCGGCGCCGGCGTTTGTGAAGAACCTGATTTCCGCGCCTCCCAGCGGCAAGGTGCGTCTCGCCAGTTTCGGCGCTAATGGAATGGCGTACGATACGCTGGACGCCATCTGCGCGCATCCCAACGTGACGCTGGCGGCGGTGGCGGAGGTAGACAAGACGCGCACGGATAAAGTGCAGAAGAAGTATCCCGACGCGAAGCTCTACCAGGACTGGCGCGCGATGATCGATAAAGAGCGCAAGAACATCGACATCGCGTGCGTGGCCACGCCCGACCACATGCACGGGCCGATCGCCATGACCTGCATGCGGATGGGCTTTCCGGTTTACGTGCAGAAGCCACTGACGCACGACATCTACGAAACGCGCAAGCTGAGGGAGATGGCGGACAAGCACAAGCTGGTCACGCAGATGGGCATCCAGTGCCACTCCCGCGCGGAATACAAGACGGCGGTCAAGCTGATTCAGGACGGCGCGATCGGCAAGATCAGGGAAGTTCACGCGTGGAGTTACAAGACCTGGGGCGACGCGGCGCCGTACCCGGACCGCAGCGATCCGGTGCCGCCGACGATGGACTGGTATCAATGGATCGGCGTGGCGCCGGACCGGCCATTCATCGACGGCTATTATCATCCGAGCGAATGGCGCAAACGGGTGGACTTCGGGACGGCGACGTTCGGCGACATGGGCTGCCACATTTACGATCCGCCATTCACGGCTCTGGCGCTGACGGCGCCGCTGTCGCTGGTGTCGGAAGGACCGCCGCCGAACGGGCACAGTTGGTCGACGAACGCGGTGGTGCATTACACTTTCCCGGGCACGAAATTCACCCAGGGCAAGACGGTGGCGGTCACATGGACGGATGGGGACGAACGTCCGCCGAAGGAGATTCAGGCGCTGATCGGGACGAGGAGATGGCCGCAGGAAGGATCGATCCTGATCGGAACCGAAGGGACGATGCTGCTGCCGCACACGGCCTTTCCGATTCTGCTGCCCGACGATAAGTTCAAGGCGTTTCAGATTGTCAGGGAGCCGGCCGATAACCACTACTTCCAGTTTGTGGATGCGGCGATGGGGAAGGGGAAAACGTCGGCGTCGTTCGATTACTCGGGACCGCTGACGGAGAGCGTGCTGCTCGGATCGGTGGCGACGCGGTTTCCGAAGCAGAACCTGGTGTGGAATGCGGCCAAGCTGAGGTTCGACAATTCGGCGGAGGCTACTAGTTTCATTCGGAGGAAGTATAGGCTGGGGTGGGGGACGCCGGGGTTGAGCTGAGGGAGCCGGAGAAGAATTTTTGGCCACAGATGAACACAGATAAACACAGATAAGAGAAATCAAGAGAAATGGATGGGTTCTTGAGTGGGGCGGGCCTCCTGGCCTGCCTTCTTCGTTTGTGTATTTTGTTGACAAACGAATAGCTTCGTAGTAACGTCTTCGTAGATGCCTGCGAAGATTCCCGATCCGCCGCGGCCCACCGATGGCGAGCTTGAAATTCTGACCGTGCTGTGGGAGCGCGGCCCCTCGACGGTGCGCGACGTGCATGAGGCGGTGGCGCGCCGCAAGCCTACGCAGTACACCACGGTTCTCAAGCTGTTGCAGATCATGGCGGAGAAAAGGCTGGTGCGGCGGGATGAGCGCCAGCGCGCGCACGTTTACGAAGCCGACCGGCCACGCGAATGGACGCAGCGGCAGTTGGCCGGCGATCTGCTTCAGCGGGCCTTCGGCGGCTCGGCGAAGAGCCTCATGGTGGGCGCGCTCTCGGCCCGCAAGGCATCGGCGAAAGAGCTGGCGGAGATTCGCGGGCTACTGGAGGAGTACGAAAAGGGGGGCCGATGAACACGCTGATTCTTCTGGTGCGGACGCCGGTGGCGAAGGCGCTCGGCTGGACGCTGATCCACTTTCTGTGGGAAGGCGCGCTGATCGCCGCGCTGATAGGCGTGGGATTGACGCTCTGCCGGCCGGCTTCGGCGCGAACGCGTTACGGCCTGGCGTGCTTCGGGCTGCTGGCGATGCTGGCGGCCTTCGCTGTGACGCTGGCGGTGCTATGGCCCGCGGCGGTTCCGGGCCTCGTGGCGCCGGTTCCGCATGGCTTGCGCGCCGCGCCGCCGGGCGCCGATGCATTTCCATCACCGCCGGCGGCTCCAACGGACTGGCTGCCGTGGATCGTGCCGTTCTGGGTGGCGGGCGTGCTCGCGTTTTATGTGCGTATGGCGGGAGGGTGGCTGACGGCCGAACGGCTGCGTCAACGGGGAACCATGCCGGCGCCGGAGGAGTGGCAGGGGCGGCTGCGAGCGCTGACCGTGCGCCTGCGCGTCACCCGCCCGGTGATTCTGCTGGAATCCTGCCTGGCCGAGACGCCGGTGTTGATCGGGTTCCTGCGCCCGGCGATCCTGATTCCGGCGGGGCTGGTGACGGGGATTGCACCGCAGCAACTGGAAGCGATCCTGCTGCACGAGTTGGCGCACATCCGCCGGCACGACTATGCCGTGAACGCGATGCAGAGCCTGGTGGAAGGGCTGCTGTTCTATCACCCCGCGGTGTGGTGGCTCTCAAACGTGGCGCGGGCGGAGCGGGAGAACTGCTGCGACGATTGGGTGGTGGCGCTCGACGGCGATGCGATGGGGTATGCGGCAGCGTTGGCGGCGCTTGAAGAAAGGCGGTCGGTGGGCGATCCCGCGCTGGCCGCGACAGGAGGAAACCTGATGAAGCGAGTACGGCGTTTGCTGGAGCCGGAGAGGCCAAGGTCGGTGGCGGGACCGGTGTTGGGCGCGATTTTGCTGTTGGCGCCGATTGCGGTGGGGTTATCGGCATGGCAGGCCAAAATGCCCGCGCACCCGGCGCAACCCGTGGTCGTTGCGCAGGCCCAGCCGGCTCAGACGCCGCGCCCGCTCGCCGAGAGAGAGCAACAGAAGAACGAGGACAAGACCGAGAAGGAGATACAGAGAGGAGAGACAAGTCCGTATACCAAGTGGCTGGACGAAGACGTCGCCTACATCATCACGAACCAGGAGCGCGCCGCATTCAAGGCGCTCACGACCGACGCGGAGCGCGAGAAGTTCATCGAACAGTTCTGGGAGCGCCGCGATCCTACGCCAGGCACCCCGGAGAACGAATTCAAAGAGGAACATTACCGGCGCATCGCCTTCGTCAACGAACATTTTACGGACCCGGCGGGCGTGCCGGGCTGGAAGACGGACCGCGGGCGGATCTACATTTCGTATGGACCGCCGGACGAGATTGAAGACCATAGCAACGACCATCCACGCGCCTACCAGCAGTGGCGCTACCGGTGGATCGAGGGCATCGGGTACAGCGTGGTCATCGAGTTCGTGGACACGACCGGGAAGGGCGAGTTCCACATGACGATGGACCCGACGGAGAAGGAGCGGCTGCTCAACCTGCCCGATGCCCCTCCCAATCCACCGCACGCGGCTGTGCCTGCCTCTGTTGACAGGGATCTGGCGGACCTCGACTGGGAGATCGCGGCCACGAAGGGGACCTTGGCCTCGCTCAGATACGTCTTGTCGGAGGACTATCCTCGCGTGCGGCAGACCGAATCGCGGCTCAACGATCTGGAATCACTTCGGGTAGAGTTGGAGGCGAGGGCCTCCAAAGCGCACTGAACCGGAACGATAGGGCGGCGCGGGTGCTAAAGTGGAAAGCGGCCTCGTCCATGATGCAAACCGCGCGTGGAGCGCTCCTGTTGATTCTGGGCTGTTGTTCCCTCCATGGCCTGTCCGCGGCGAAGCGCGCGCGGTTCGAGGTGGCGTCGGTCAAACCCAGCCCTCCCTCAAGCGTGTACTGCGGAGACATGAGGGGCGTGGACTCTCGCCCTGGCCGGATGACGCTGCAATACGCTGTACTCCGAACGATCATCCTGTGGGCGTTTTCCGCCAAGCCGTGGGAGATTACGGGTATCCCGGCCTGGGCCTCGTCAGCCCGGTACGATATCGCGGCGAAAGCGGAAGGGCCTGCCAGCTTGCAACAGATGTGGCCGATGTTAGTACCGCTCCTCGAAGAGAGGTTCGGGATGAAGTGGCATCGCGAGAAGAGGGTCGTGCCCGTTTTCAACCTGTCTGTGGCGAAGAGCGGGAAGCTTCCGGCGCCGCAAGCGGGAAGTTGCGTGGGGTCGGACCCGCGCGTGCCGCCGCCGAAGCCCGCGCCCGGAAAGCCGCTCTTGACTGCGTGCGGCAGCATCTTAATGCCAGTAACGCCGCCCGGAGCGAAGCTATATGGCGGAAAGGTCAGAATGGCGGCATTGGTGGGCAGATTGACGGACTTACTCGGCCGTCCCGTCATTGACAAGACCGGGTTCACGGGGGAGTTCGATCTTCAGTTGCAATTCGCCCTCGATGACTCCCTGGCAATATCGAGGAGCTTGACAGCGGTTCCGGGTCAGCCGGAGGGCGCCGCGCAGGCGTCCGATCCCCCCGGCCTGCCGAGCATCTTTAGCGCGCTGCGGGAACAACTAGGGTTGAGAGTCGATTCGGCCAAAGGTCCCGCCGAAGTCATCGTGATCGATAGCTTACAGAGACCGACCGCGAATTAGCGTAATGTTCCTGAGGTGTCTTAACCGTGGCAATCAGGATGTGACCGGGCAGTGGGGCAGGCCTCCGGAGGAAGAAGGCAGGCCAGGAGGCCCGCCCCACCGGCTACACGCGCGGCCTGGCGCAATCTCTAATGTCGGCGCTCTCCAGGATGCGCTTCGGATATCCAAACCTGGCAGCTTGGATCATGGCGCGGCCGATCTCTTCTGTGGTCAGGACGGAGTTTGGGAAAAGACTGCGGAGTAAGGGCAGAAGAGGCTTGGTCAGACTGTAACCGATTCGGTACGCGAGGGTCTTGGACCGCTCTCCGTGCATCGGTTGAATGACTCCTGGCCGGAACATGTAGGCGGCTTTGAACGGAAGGCGCGAGAGAGCATTTTCGGTCTTGCCTTTGACTCGCGCCCACATGAGCCGTCCCTTTTCCGAGCTGTCGGTTCCTGCGCCGGAAATGTAAATGAACGTCATGCCCGGGTTCAGGCGAGACAGAGTCTGGCCGGCCGCAATGGCGATGTCGTAAGTGACGCGCTCGTACTGAGACTCGGACATTCCGGCCGCGGACACTCCCAGACGGAAGAAGCACGCGTCGAACCCGCGCAGGTCACTCTCGATATCGTCATAGTTCAGCAGATCCGCGCGGACAATCTCACCGAGCTTCGGGTGAGTCACTCCGGCCGCCGTGCGTCCGAGAGACAGGACAGCCTGGACATCGGGGTCGAGCAGGCATTGCCGGAGGACGCCCTGGCCGACCATGCCCGTCGCTCCGAAAAGTAGAACGTTCATATTCATCATGTGCTGCGTATGACCAGAACGGGCCGTGGGGATTGTTCCAATTCCGCGATCCTAATGGCATGCCGCCTCAGAAGCTCTTCGACCCGGGCGGTACGGGCGAAAGGCGTGTCGGAAACGTGGACCGAATCGGGGAAAAGCTCCGCGAGACGGCCCGCCAGCTTGGGCGAGAGATTCGCGTCAAATAGAAGCTTCAACGCGATTTGCGCTCCCGCCCAGCTTGCGAAGCGTAGGCGTATACCGCGGGGAAGTCGGCCTTCTCCAGGTACGGGTAATCGCTCAGGATTTCATCCTCGGTCATGCCGGATGCCAGCACATCCAACACGTCCCAGACGGTCACACGGAGCCCGCGGATACAGGGCTGCCCGGAACGTTGACCCGGCACGACAGCGATCCGGGAAAGATCGGCTTTGTCGGCGGTCGCCATAGAGACATTATCCCCCAAAGCGCCTTACTTGCCCAGAATCTCCAGGTAGCGCGCCACGGCTTCGATGCCGCGGAAGAGGTTCGGCAGGTGGAATTTCTCGTTGGGCGCGTGTAGGTTGTCGTCGGGCAGGCCGAAGCCCATCAGGACGCTGGGGATGCCGAGGTATCGGTCGAAGACGCCGACGATGGGGATGGAGCCGCCGGAGCGTATGTAGACCGTCTCCTTGCCGAAGATCTGCTTCATGGCTTCGGCGGCGGCTTCGATGTACTTGTTGTCCGGGTCGGTGAGCGAAGGTTCGCCCGCGCTGAGGACTTTCAGCTCGGCAGTCACGCCTTTCGGGCAAGCTGCTTTGATGGCGGCGCGCAATTGATCGGCGGCCTCGGCGGTGCGCTGATCGGCGACCAGGCGGGTGGAGATTTTGGCGGTGGCGCGGGCCGGGATTACGGTCTTGGCGCCTTCGCCGACAAAGCCGCCCTTGATGCCGTGCACTTCCACGGTGGGCCGCGCCCACACACGCTCGAAGAGGCCGATCTCCGGCTCGCCCACCAGTTCGCGGGCGCCCATTTCGTTCCTGGTGTAGTCCTTTTCGTCGAAGGGGAGACTGGCCCAGGCATCGCGCTCCTTCTGGCTGGGCGGGATGACGCGGTCGTAGAAGCCGGGAATCTTGATGTGGCCGTCGCGATCCTTGAGGGCGCAGAGGATCTCGGCGATGGCCATGACGGGGTTGGGCGCGGCGCCGCCGTAGACGCCGGAATGCAGGTCGTGATTGGCGCCTTCCACGAAAAGCTCGTAGTAAACCAGGCCGCGCAGGCCCACGCAGATGGTGGGCAGATCCGGCGCGAACATTTCGGTGTCGCACACGATGGCGGCGTCGGCCTTGAGGCGCGGCGGCTTGGTGGTGACGTAGCGCTCGATGTGCTCGCCGCCGGTTTCCTCTTCGCCCTCCAGGAGGAACTTGACGTTGACGGGCAGCTTGCCGGTACTCTTCATGAGGCCGTGGACGGCCTTGATCTGGATGAAGACCTGGCCCTTGTCGTCGCAGGAGCCGCGCGCGAAGATATCGTTGCCGCGGATTTCGGGCTCGAACGGCGGGGACTTCCACTCGTCGAGAGGATCGGGCGGCTGCACGTCGTAGTGGCCGTAAAAGAGGACGGTCGGCTTGCCGGGCGCGCCCAGCCACTCGGCGTAAACCAGCGGATTGCCGTCGCCCTCGATCAATTCGCCGGAGAGGCCGGCCGCGCGCAGTTCGTTCAAGGCGAAATCGGCCGCACGGCGGATGTCGGGCTTGTTTTCCGTTAGCGCGCTGATGCTGGGAATGCGGAGGAAGGCCTTCAGGCCGTCGACGAATTCGGATTGGTGCTGTTGATAGTAGTTCATGAGTGCTCCTGTCATAGTATCGCTCTACTTGGGCGGGCCGGCGTCGAATTGGATGACGTCCACGTCGCCGTAGGGGAGCCGCACGGAGCGCCATCCGGCCAGCTCGGGGCGGGCGGTGAACCAATTGCGCCAGAAACGTGTGGCGCCATTGCCGCCGTATAGCAGGAACCGGCGCGAGGCGGAAATTTGGCCGCGGATCAGGTCGGCGGCGTAACGCTCGGCTTCGGGCGAGGTTTCAAACGGGAACAGGCAAGCCCTGCCGGCGATGGGGTAGACCGGCAGGTGCGCATAGAGGAAGCCGGGCATGTGGTAATCGGGCCGCCAAACGGGGGGCCGCGCTTCGATAAAGGGGCTCGGACAGATAACCGGCATATCCGGTCCGAGCGCGAGTTCGTTGACCTTAAGTGCGGCGTCGCGCCAGTCGGAATGCTCGTGCGCGGGCCATAGATGGCTCCAGTCTCCCAGCGCCAGCAGGCCCACGGCGGCCAGCACGACGGCCAGGGATTTCATGCGGGGCGGGGGAGTGAAATGGGCAACCGCGGCCGTGGCGGTGAGAGCGACTCCCGGCAGCATGAGAAAGACGTAGCGGCGCACGAAGACGCTGTTTCCGGTGAGCCAGGAGAAAGCGAAGAGGCACACCGGCTGGCAGAGCCACCAGGCGAGGAAGAGGAGCCATGTGGTGGGGGCGATGCGGGGCGGGCGGGAAGAACCGCTCTCTGACGGGGCGCCCCCTGGGCCCGGCTCGGATAGCGGCAGGCGAATCGCCCGCCCCACCTTGGTACTCAGCAACCATGCGGCGGCGGCGCAGATTAGGACCACGTTCCAGCGCAGCGAGTGCTCGAACTCGTGAAGCGTCGGCGGCTTGACGATGACGTGGGATTTGGCGTCGCGGAACAGCGGCAGGGCGTCGGCCAGGACGGGGAACAGCGTCAGCCCGGCCAGCGCGAAGAGAGCGGCGGTTCGCAATCGGCCGGCGCGCGTCTCTCCGAGCAGCAGACGGGCTACGGCGTATCCGGCGAACACCGGGTAAAACGGCCAGAAGATCAGGTGGACCCGCCAAAGCAGAGCCGCAAAGAGGACGAACGACAGGCCATCGCGCCAGCGCGCATCGTCCAGCCAACGGACCAGAAAGAGCACGCCGGCCGCCGAGACGCAGGCGCCCAAACCGTACGGGCGGGCATCCACGGCCTGGTAATCGATGCCGGAGATGGCCAGGCAGGCGAAGAGGGCGAACCAGGCGGCGCGGGGATGGATCAGCCGGGCGGCCACGCGCGCTACCAGCGCCACTGCGATGGCCATGGCCAGGACTGAGGGAAGGCGGTAGACCACCTCTGAAGATCCAAAAAGCGCTGCGGCCGCGCGGGGCAGGTAATAGTAAATGGATAAGGCGACCTGCGGCGCCACGGAGAGCGACGGATCGGCCGCGCCGTGGCGGGCCACGAAGACGGTGCCCATTTCATCGATCCAGAAGCTCGATCCGAGCGGCATGAGCCAGAGCCTGGCAACGCTTAGGGTTAGGAGCGCGGGCAGGAGAAGATCCGGTCCGGGGTTGGCGTGGAATCCAGCTTTGGCTCGGAGCTGGGCGAAAGTCATGGGCGGACCGGGAATTGAAACATGGGCGCGCGGGAAATCCCCCACTTGGCCAGCAGGAATTGCAGGGACGTGCGGAGGACGCCGAGGCCGTAAATCGAACTGCGCCGGAAGTTGATGGAGGAAGCCTCGGGGAAATATTTCGTGGGGCAGGAGATTTCGCCGATGCGGGCGCCGTACATCACGGCCTGCGCCAGTAGCTGATTATCGAAAACGAAATCGTCGGAGTTGCGGTCGAGGGGCAGCGCGGTCAGCAATTCCCGGCTGTAGGCGCGATAGCCGGTGTGATATTCGGAGAGGTGCGCGCCGATCAGCAGGTTCTGGCTGATGGTCAGGAAGCGGTTGGAAATGTATTTGTATTTGGGCATGCCGCCGCGCAGGGCGCCGCCAAGGAGGATGCGGGAGCCGAGCGCGAGATCGTACACTCCGGAGGCCACCATGCTGGCCATGGCAGTGACCAGCAGCGGGGAATACTGGTAATCGGGATGGATCATCACCACCACGTCGGCGCCGGCGGCCAGCGCCTTGGCGTAGCAGGTTTTCTGATTGGCGCCGTAGCCGCGGTTCTGCGGATGCACCTCCACGGTGAGCTTGAGCCGACGCGCCATGGCGACGGTTTGGTCGTCACTGTGGTCGTCCACCAGGATGCGTTCGTCGACCAGATCGGGAAGTTCGCGGACCGTAGCCTCCAGCGTCTTTTCGGCGTTATAGGCGGGCAACACCACCACGATGCGCTTACCGTTAATCAAGCTTCGAGCCTCCCGGGTGACTTGCTAAATTGCAAGTGTAACAGGGGGCGAGGCGTGCGCTGCCCAGGCTCACTCGCGGCCGGCGGGGGCGGCCGGCGGTGTTGCGGGAGGGAGCGGCTCGTAGACGACATAGGCGAAGCGCGTGGAATCCGGCGACCACGAGTTCACGTTGACGGTGCCCTGACCGCCGACGATCTTGGCCACGGTCTGAATCTTGAGCTTTTCGGGAACCACTTTCTTGCCTGGGGCTGGGATCATGCGCAACTCGATATCCGTTGTGCCGTTATGGTTCTCGGTGCCGTGGGGGAATGAGAGGAAGACGATCAGCTTGCCGTTCGGGGAGACGTGCGGGAACCAGTCTTCCCATTCGTCGTGGGTGACGCGCTCGGCCTTGGCGTCCTTCGGACCGGCGCCCTCGGGCGGCATGCGCCAGATATCCCAACCGTCGTTGGTGGTCCCGAGGCGATTGGAGTTGAAGTAGATCCACTTGCCGTCGGGGGTGCAATCGGCGCCATCGTCATAGCCGCCGGTGTCGGTTAGTTTCTCTTCCTTCGAGCCGTCCGCGGAAACGCGGTAGATCTCAGTCTTGGTGACGCCGTTGACTGGGCGCTGTCCAATGACCATAAGCCACTTGCCATCGGATGAAAAGCCGTGGAAGTAGTTGGTTCCGGTGTGCGTCATCTGCCTGGGTTCCCCGCCATCGGCGCTCATCAGGTAGACCTGGGAGGAACGCGCTGCCGGGGTGGTTGCGGAGAATGCCAGCATCTTGCCATCGAAGGTGAAGCCGTGGTCGTTGTTGCAATTGAAACCGTCGGGCAGCTTGATGCGCTCGGGATTGGGCGGCCCGGGCCCATCGACGGCCAGCTTCCACAGGCCGCCTTGCGAGTTCGCCAGCAGATATTTGCCGTCGTGCGTCCAGTTGGGAGCTTCCCAACGGATCTCGGAGGTGAAGAGCACCTTGGCGGATTTGGCGCGCAGGTCATAGATGGTGATGTGGCTGCGATACCGAACGGCGGGGCCTCGTTGAGGCGTTTGTGCGGCGGTGAAGAGGGCTAACAACGGAAGCAACGCAAGGATGCGATTCATGCGAGTAGTGTAGCCCATTGGCGGGGCGGGGCCAAGGGCGGTAAGGCACCGCTCTCTTACGTTCGCGGCTCGGTTAGCGGGTCGGTTAAGGCTTGGTCGATGGTGACGATGTCCACCAGACCGGAACAGCCGTAGAGGACCGGGAGGATGCGCTCGGGCGGGTAGCGGCGGCGCAACTCGGCGACGCGCTCCGTGCCGGCGCGGTAGGCGGGCAGATACATGCGGCCGAGCAGCGGGTGGCGTCCCCAGGCGCCGGAGAGCTTGTCGGCGCGTTCGGGGGATACCAGGAAATCCTCGCGCAGCGTGGCGGCGACATTCGCCTGAGGAACTCCCTGGCCCCATGTCAGGTAAGACGACTGATTCTTGGCGTCATCCTGTAACAGCGCCAGCAAGACGCCGATTTGGAGGTCGGGATCGGGCAACTCACTCACTTCGAGAGCGCCGTGGGCCATGAGGATGGCATTGTTGGCGATGCCTTCAAACAGGGCGGCCGCGCGCGTGTTCATGGTCAGTACGGTGGCCTCGAATCCGACCTTGCCGCGCACGTAGAGGTTCTGCAAGTAGGCGAAGGTGGTCACGTGACCAGGCACCACCTCATGACTGACTAACTGCAGTAACTCCGGGAAAGAGATGCGGAGCGAAGCGTTGATCTCATAGGAGGCTTCGTACTCCGGGCTGCCGTCCGGGCGGGTGGCGCGGCCCAGGTAATTCATGGAGCCGGAGAACCAGGCGTCCTCGATGGGCAGAAACTCGATGTTCGCCCGGGGCACGGAATGCAGTTCGACGGGGAGGTAGGGGACCAGGTTGGTGGCGGTCATCTGGTCGAACCAGGCGATGATCGCCGCGCCCATCGCGCGGATAGAGGCCAAGGGGACCGCGTGGGCCGTGCGCCAGGAGTCCACGGCGTCCAGCAGTCCGGCGCGGTCATTGGAAGGATAGCCGGCGGCGGCGAGCAATTGGGCGACGCGCTCGCGACTGGCGGTGGGGTCGGAGGGTTCCGGCGGGCGGCCGGTGGAAGCGAGGACGCATCGCTCGTACGGCACGGGTTGGCCTTGGCCGAGAATCTCCATGGCGAGGTCCCACATCGTTTGGAAGCAATCGGCGAGAGAGGAGAGATAGGGGTCGGGGGTGTGAAGCGCGTGGATGGCCGCGGGGATATCCACGGCGGCAAGGTAGGCCTCAATGGCGGGGCGGTCGGGCGCCTTGGCGGAAACGCCGCCGGATTTACGCAGGCGGGCGGCGGCGGGGTGGGTGTAAGCGAGCGGGAGTGGCTCGCCGGAGAACCAGGAATCGGCGATGAAGCGGCCGGCGCCGGAGGCGCACATCACGTCTCCGCCCCAGAGGGTGTCGGTGCCCAGAATGGCATTGCCCACGGTTTCGTTAAAGCTGGCGCTCATTGTTGTACCTCGCGATGTCGAACGGACCGGAACCAAGAGTAAAGTGCTATTCCGTATTCGCTTCCTCGAAGCCGGCATCCACCAGATGTTGAACGCTGAAAACCCGTTGGATCGATGGGCCACCACCACCGATTTCAACCCTGCCAGCGGTCTTTTCCAAGCTCTGCCTGATGCTGGCAATTTGTGGTTCAGGAAGATGCAGAGCCTTCATCGTCTTTGTGAGTCCCGCCATCTTGAAAGGGCGTGTCGAAAACGGTGCGCCATCATGGTTAAACGGACGAGCGCGCAAACGGAATACGCCGCCGCCTTCAGCCATCGCTTGGACCACATAGGGCCGCTCCTCGTACTCGCCGAAACGGTTGATCACGACCGTGGGCCGATCGGGAAAGACGGCTTGGATGCGGAGCTCGCCCCCTGCTGCGTGGACATAGTCTCTCAGAGTGCTGAGATACATGTCCGCGCGCTGCTCGATGCGGGAAATCGAACTTTGCGGCACGTTCAACATCTCCGCCATGTCGGATTGTGTGAGCAGTTTCGCGCTGCGCACATCTTCCAACGCCATGCTCTGTAGTTCTTCGCGCACCCGTTGTTGGTTGTCCGCGAGGCTCGCGGGGTCCATCCTCGCTTGAAGTTCCTTATAATTACGCGCCATATCGTTGCCCTCCCTGGCTGACAGCGCTAACACTTAACCCGGCCCGTTTTCTTATCCAATCCCCATTTCTCTCAAATGCCGATCGTAAATAGCGTCGGCGAGTGGAACATACTCCTCATACCAGCGATTATTGCCGGTCTTGTCCCCACCAATCAGCAGCATTGCGGCTCGACGCGGGTCGAACGCATAAAGCACCCGGTACGGCCGTCCCTCGTGCTGAATACGCAACTCACGCATGTGTGCGTGGCGCGAGGTCTCAACACTGGAGGAGTGAGGCATCTTCAGCGTCGGACCCACCTGCTGCAGAAGGCTTACTGTGAAGTCCACGCTTTTCTGTTCCGCGGCGGTAAGACCGTCCCACCACTCGCCGAACTCATCGGAAAATTCGACTTCCCAAGCCACGTTTCTAGTATGTCATAGAAGGCATTATGCCGTCAACGGCATCTATCATGGCCGCTGCGGGTTGCGGGATTTCGAGATGGCGGGGGTCTCCTGGGTGTCGGGCTGGAGGGCATAGGCCATCAGGCCGGTCTTCAGGATCTCAAACGCGGTCTGCGGATCGTCGGCGTACTGAAACAGGTTCAGGTCCTCGGGTGAGATCATGCCGTGCTTGACCAGGGCGTCGAAATTGACAATTTCCTTCCAGTAGCTCGAGCCGTAGAGGACGATGGCCATCTTCTTCGCCAGCTTCTGGGTCTGGGTAAGCGTCAACACCTCCATCAGCTCGTCGAGCGTGCCGAAGCCTCCGGGGAACACCACCAGCGCCTTGGCGAGATAGGCGAACCAGAATTTCCGCATGAAGAAGTAATGGAACTCGAAGCTTAACTCAGGGGTGATGTAGGGGTTGGGGAGTTGCTCGAAGGGCAGGCCGATGTTGAGGCCGATGGTTTGGCCGTGGGCGTCGGCGGCGCCGCGATTGGCGGCTTCCATGATGCCTGGGCCGCCGCCGGTGCAGATGACGAACCGGTGGTTGCTATTGACGAACTGCTCGGACCACTCGGTGACGAGCCGGGCGAGCGTGCGGGCGTCGTCGTAGTACTGCTTTAGAGGCCCGTCTTCGCGCAATCGCGCCGACCCGAAGAAGACGACGGTGTCGCGGATTTTCTCGCGGCGAAAATGCGCCAGAGGTTCCAGAAACTCGGCCAGGATGCGCAGTGCGCGCGCGTCCGGGCTGTTCAAGAACCGCGGATTCAGATAGGCAACTTCGCGGAGGTTATTTTGGGGCGGCGTCGGAATGGGCATGTTGTTCGAGATCTTCCACTTTCTTTTTCAATTCGCGAACCGTTTTCAGGAGATCGGGCAGTTTGGGGAAAGCCGTCACGGCGCGCAGCCACTCGCCGGCGGCAAAGGCGGGCGATCCGGAGATGCGGCCGGATGGGGGCACATCGCCGCCGATGCCGCTTTGCGCGTAGACGATGGCGCCTTCGTGCACCGTCAGGTGCCCGGAGGAGCCGACCTGTCCGGCCAGGAGCACATTACGTTCCAGGACCGTGCTGCCCGCCAGTCCCGTCTGGGCGCAGATGATGTTGTCCTCCCCGACAGTGCATGCGTGGCCGACTTGAACGAGGCTATCGATCTTGGCGCCGCGTTTGACGCGGGTCTCGCCCACAGTGGCGCGGTCCACGGAGGTGAGAGACTGCACTTCCACGTCGTCTTCGATGACGGTGACGCCGGACTGCACAATTTTGAAGTGCGTGCCATCGGCGCGCTTGGCGAAACCGAAGCCGTCGCCGCCCACCACGACGCCGTTTTGCAAGATGACGCGGTGGCCGATGCGGCAGAACTCGCGCACGGCGGCGTGCGAGTGGGCCAGGAAATCGTCGCCGATCGTGGCGCCTTCATAGATCACGACATGCGGGTGCAGCACGGCATTGCGGCCGATGCGCACTCGCTCTCCCACCGCCGCGAACGGGCCGATGGAGGCGTTTTCGCCAACTACGGCGGTAGGCGCCACCCAGGCCAGCGGATGGATTCCCGGCGCGGGGCGGGGCGGCTGGTAGAAGAGCGCCAGGGCGCGCGCGAAGCCCAGGTAAGGGTCTTCGGTCACCAGGAAGGCGATTTCCATACCGGAAATAGGCGTCTGGACCAGAATGGCGGCGGCCTTGGTGTCCTTCACCTTGCGGGCATACTTGGGATTGGCCAGAAAGGTGAGATGCGCGGGTCCGGCGTGCTCCATTCCGGACACGCCGGCGATTTCTGTCTCCCCATCGCCTTCCAGGCGGCACCCGAGGGCGCTGGCGATTTCACGAAGCTTCATAAAGCGAGACCCACGCCTACAGGGTACCGCGCCGCCGCGGTTCTGAACCCGCGCTATTGTGAGAAGGGAGAAACCAACATGAATCGCAGGCAAGTGATGATGATCCCCGCGGCGGCGTTGGCGCCGGTCCGTGGAGGGGGCCAGTCCCCGACGCCGGCGCCGCCGAACGCCGCCATCGACACGCTTCTGCCGGACCAGGTGATGCTTAAGGATTACCGTCCCAGGTCGGTTTATAAGATTCATGTCTCGGACATCCGGAAGGCGAAGTTTCCGGTGATCGATTGCCACCACCATGCATCGAGGACCGCGGAACAGGTGGATGCGGAAATCAAGACGATGGACGCGGCTGGTTTGGAGGCTTCGGTGGCCTTCATGGGAGTGGGCGAGGGTCCCACGTACCGGGCCGGCGCTTTCGACGACGGTTACAGAATCCACTCCAGGTACCCGAAGCGGTTCTATGTTTACACCGGCCTCAATATGAGCGGCGCCGGCCAGCCGGGGTGGCGCCCGGATGCAACCGTCGCGGAACTGGAACGGTGCCACAAGGCGGGCGCCGTGGGTGTTGGAGAGCTGCATGACAAGGGTATGGGCATTGGGGGATCGATGCCCGGGGGTTCGGGCGGGCGCCAAGTTCAAGGCGCGCCGCGCGCTCCCGTCCAAGGGTTTCACCCCGATGCGCCGCAACTCGACGCCGTCTGGGAGAAGTGCGCGGACCTGGGCATGCCGGTCAACCTGCATGTCTCCGACCCATACTGGTCCTACCTCAAACAGGACCGGTTTAACGACGGGCTGATGAACGGCTTCAGTTGGCGGCTGGACGATAAACCGGGGATCATGCAGCACAACGAGCTGATTGCCAGCTACGAGGCGGCGGCGAAGAGGCATCCCAGGACGGTGTTCATCGCGAGCCACCTGCTGAACCTGGATTACGACCTGGCGCGGCTGGGCGGGATTTTCGAGCGCAACCCCAATTTTTACGCCGACATTTCGGCTCGCTTCCACGAAACGTGCACCATTCCGCGAACCACAGCCGACTTCCTGAAGAAGTGGGGCCACCGGGTGGTTTACGGCACGGATATCCCGTTCAGCCAGCATCTGTTCAGCCTGACTTACAGGATTCTGGAATCGGCCGACGAGCACTTCTACGACCAGGACTTCTTCTTCAACTTCAACTACCACTGGCCAATGTACGGGATGGCCTTGCCGGACGATGTGTTGAAGAAGGTCTACCACGAGTCCGCTTTGAGCGCCTTCAAGCTGGCGCAATCGAAAGCCAAAGGGTAAGGCGCTCCAGTTGGCAGGCGAAATCGCCCTACCTACTGCCGGACAGGGTAGACTTTAAGGGGCGCGTTGTAGCCTTGCAGGCGGAGCCATGCGGGCTGGCCGGATGCATCCGCGAGCTTATAGCGGGCATGGAGCGCCACCGATTCGCCGGAGAACAGCGTGACGTAGTTGTCATCCCACACGACCGGAAGAATCTCATCGCCGCCGCTGCCTTTGACAATCTCGGCGCGCAGGAAGAACGCCGGGCTTTTCGACTTACTCGCCAGAGTGACGGTCGCATCCAAGTACCCATCCGCCGCTTGACGGACCGTCGCGCCGGCGACGATTTCGGCCGTGGGCATGTGGTTCAGTGCGGTAAGATCGGCCCACGAGGTCTGCTGGAGGTCGAATGCGCGGTCGTTGGCAGGTGGCCCTAAATCGTCATCCGTGGTGGATTGCCAGTAGACGTTGTCGGCCAAGGTATGGCCCTCGGAGTCGTTCAATTGACAGCGCACGAAGAACGCCGCCGTCAGACCTTCAACGCGGGGAGCCTCGATGGCAGCCACGGAGACGCCCGGTCCCACTTCAAGGCGCTCCACCTTCCTCGAGTACTTCACTTCGCCATCCAGGTTGACGAATGTTACAGCCGCGCTCAGATTGTGACGCGCCGCCAGCGTCTGGTTAGTGACAAAGACCTTGGCAAGCTTGCGGTCGCCGGACGCATAGTAATCGTACACAATGCTCACAGGCCTCAGGCCCTTCTTTGCGCCGTAGTAGGCGCCGCCCGGCTTTAGATAGTAGTCGATAATATGACCGAAGAAGGAGGGCCACTGGCTGTCGAGCATCCAGTACATGGTCATCTTATGGGTGTTCCAGTCTTGCGCGGCGAAGGATTCGAACTGGGCCCTGGTGTTCTCATAGTGCGCGAGTTGGGCTTTCTCCGCGAACTCCGCAACGCCGCCCGAGGGGCCGTAACGCCGGTCCACGGCTCGCTTGATGTTCTGCAGCGTGGTGTTGCCCGTAATCGACCCGGCGTGATAATACCACCAGTCGTTGATCGGCCAGAGTTTGTCCTCGGGTATAAATTTCTTCAGGCTTTCGAGCGGCGGTATCTGTTCGTTGTCCCCCTGTTCGACGCATGCGCCGCCGGTCGCTTTATAACGGTCGCTGAACCAGTAAGACGGCGGGCGCCAGCTATACGGCCCTTCCATGTGTATGCCGTCCCAGACACGCTGTCCGGAGGAGTCTCTGTTCTGGGCCGAGACCGTATCGACCACGGCATTCTGCCAGTGCAGGCCGTCCAGAATCGAGTGATAGTCTTTGCGCACTTCCTCAGGCGGCAGGCCGTCACTGCCGTTGGCCCATAGGAACACCGACGGATGGGCCCTAAGCATGTAGAGTTGGGCGCGAAGACTCTCCCTGGCGACGCGATGGTCTTCGGCGTCCCACTGATCCCACTTTTCCCACTGATTGCAGCACATCCAGCCGAGCATGACGGGAATCCCCTCGCGGTCGGCCAGTTCGATGATATGCTCGCTTGAGATTTTCGATTCCCAGCGCAGCATGTTCAGGCCCATGTCTTTCACGTACTTGAGGATGGTCTCTTCGCGCGCCTCATCGTACTTGTAGAGTAAGTCGGGCGTGTAATCCGCGCCACGCACCAGGAAATCGACTCCATTGACCTGGAAGTAAAAGTCTCCCCCCGCGCCGGCTCTCGAAGGCTGGCCGGCATCGCGGCCTCGAGTGACTTTGCGAATGCCGAAATCGAGGTTGGCGGCGTCGGAAACGGCGGCGCCAATCCGGAAGTCCAGTTTCAGACGATACAAGGCGGGATCGCCCCATTGATAGGGCCACCACAGATCCGGGCTGGCGACGGCGAGCTGACGGTAGGACGCCGGGGAGAACGCCACTTCCTTGTCCTCGTTGGCGGCGAGGGTCACGTTTTGCTGGAACGCGATAGACGGCTTTCCCGCTCGGGAGATTTCTCCGCGCAGTACGCCGCTGACGGGCTCCGCGCGTCCATTCCGCAGATTGCAATAGACCGTCAGTGACGCCGGGGTGGTTGCCGGGAGCGGAAGATCGGTCCCTACGTAGGGGTGTTCGATGCGGACGGCGTCCGTGGTTTGAAGATAGACTTGTTTCCAGACGCCGGCATTCCGGTCGGGTACAAACGAGATTCCTAAACGCCCATTCGCCAGGCTGAATCCCATGTACTTCCAGTTGATCCAATCGAACCAGCTATCGGCCAGTTCCACTCCATCAATGTCTTGAAACGCCTGTTCCGGCGTCACTCGGACAGCCAGGATGTTATCCGCGCCCAGCTTGACCTTCCCCGTAACATTGAACTCGAACTCGTTATACATGCCCACGACGGTCTGATTTCCGGCAAGCCGCGCGCCATTCAGCCAGATCTCCGCCCTATAGTTGATTCCCTTGAAAACGAGCCACTGGAGCTTGCCTTCGGCCGGAACGGCAAAAGCGGTGCGGTACCACCAATCCTGCCGGTAGAGGTCGCGGGGCGTGATGGCGGTGAGATTCATGCCGAAGTAGAGATTCGGATAGACGCCATCTTCCTCCAGGACTTCGAGAACTGTAGCCGGCATGGTGGGGATGGGGTACCATCCGGAAGCGTTATAGGGTAGCCGGGAGATGACGCTTCCATCTTCCGTCGCCTTCCGGGAAGACGCCATCGTCCAGCCTTTTTGCAACTCGATGGTCTGACCGGCGAATGCCGTGGGAAGGGCCGCGGCCGCGGTGACTCCCGCGACGATCGACAGCAACGCAGATGCTGGAAGATTACGCATGGGTGGTTTCTTCCACGCACTCATTCTAGCCGATGCATCCCCGCGGGGTAAGCGCTTTCGCCTGCCGCGCTACGACCCCATTTCACCGCGGCTCTTGTTAAGAACCGCGACGGAAGATCGCATGCTATCCTGGAGTGGATTCTGGAGCTGTTCTGAACCGGAGAGATGGCCGAGTGGTTGAAGGCGCACGCTTGGAAAGCGTGTTTAGGGGAAACTCTAACGTGGGTTCGAATCCCACTCTCTCCGCCATCCGCAACTGACTGGCTCCAAAAGAGTTAGCGAATATCGCTGTGCTCCTGTACATCGTTTTGTACAGAGCTGCCTGCAACTCCAATTAAATCAGGCGCTTGCAAAATGGCATTTCGGCTGGGGATAAAACCGGGCTTGCGGATTTCTACCGTTATGCTCTGATTAGCGCATGAGGGAGACAAAATTCCGGGCGTGGACCGGCAACAGCATGGAGTATTCCGTAGGAGCTTCGAAACACGGCGGATTCTATTGCGCTCCCGACCCCTTGGACACGGCTTCCTTGAAGACAACGCTCTATTACGAGGGCGTGCCAATCATGCAGTTCACGGGACTCAGGGACAGGAACGGAAAAGAGATTTACGAGGGGGATATCGTGAGGCTTCCGATCTGCCCACTACACGGACGCGGGACCGACGCGTCTCGGTGCATAGCGTGGTCAGATTACAAGTATACTTTGACGCGTATCGTGAACGGAAAAACCGAAACCGATTACTGGCTCGGTTACGGCGATCATGAAATCTGCCCTAAGAGCTTAGAGGTAATCGGCAACATCTACGAGAACGCCGAACTGCTGGCGAAATAGCCAACCGCTCCTCACAGAAGGGATTCCAAATCCATTATGATCCGGAGCTCGTCCGCTCCGCTCAGCGGCCGTTCGTCTAGCGGTTCTAGAACATCGAACGACTTCTTCGCGCCGCCTGAGCTGATGCTCACGACATAGTTGTGCGAAACCGCGTCATACTCGACCATTGCCAGGTGTTCGGGCGGATGCGAGGCGTTCCATTGCTTTACCACTTCTTCCACCTGACGGATGGCTGTCTTGTTCATTACGGAGACTATTTTAATATGGATCGTCTGCGCGATTCTATAGCAGCAATGCGTGGACAATCCATCCGGCGGCAAGGGCGAGAGAGCAGGCTATGATGGGCGACAGTATCTGGCTAGAAGCGGGCGATGGGTTCTCTGTCTTCCTCTTGATGCTCTCAGCGATGCCGGACTTCCTGTCATCAGGCACGCACGCGTCGATGACGATCCGCGTCATCTCCCATGAGTCCTTGTCCTCGAAGTGGTGCGTCACGACGTTCGACGCGGCGTACGCCAGCAGGAACATCCCGAAGGCGCGCCCGTACCCTATCTCCGAAGCATGGATGGCGCCGCTCACGAACCAGTTCCATAGGCACTGCACCGTAAGAGCCGCGTAGAACGGCCTCGCCAGCGCCAACGTGGCGGCAATGGCAATCTTCATAGCCGAAAGGATACCGCACCCCGGCCGCGCCGACCAGTGTACGACCCTGTACACGATTTTGTACCTGAAAACCGTCACTGGGGCGAATCATCAGAATCGGGCATATCGCGGAATCAATAAGTTACGTGTTTTCAATGCGCTAGGGGCGTTCGAATCCCATTCTCTCCGCCAGTTTAGAATCAATAAGTTACAGCGATTTCTGTTTCCGGCGGGCAATGTCGGGCAATGAGGGGCTAAAGTGCCGCTCAACTTCTACCCTCGCCACCGCCGAGACTGCACCGCCGCATCCCGAAGACCTACGCTCGTTGCCAGCTCAGCTAGTACATTGCCGTTGGAGTCTGAGCCTGGTGCTGGAAGGCGGCGATGAGGCTCGTGTTAAGGGCTTGGGCTGTGGGTATTTCACTCAAGTGCAAATCGTCTAAGTCAGCTACCGACACCCGTTCCGCCCATCCGTTGGGACGCGCCCAGAAATGCACCCAGCCGATTTTAGCGGACCAGGCGATCCAGTGGTCGGCGTTGTCGAGGTCGCGGTAAAGTCTGACCTCTGGCACTCTTCTTGTGGGTCTGCCCCGGTCGCCCGAACCAGCCTGCGCATGCCTCATGCCAAGACAGTGCTTCGAACCGGCCGGAGTTCTCAGGAATTTTCAGCGCGGTTTCTTATCTCGAATTCAAAGCAGAAAAGAAGCCCGGCGGCGGGACGCTCCGCGAATCTTGCATCGGAACGGAAACGCCGCGCCCTCTCCGCCGCCCGAGCCCCGCGGACGAGCCCCGTTGCTCATCGTTCGTATGCCTTATCGGGTCTCCGTTCTTACCACCTGCAGCGGGCCTATCAGACCCGACGGCAACAACGGCGAATCCGCGCGGTAGGGCGATGACGCCGTCCACGTAATCTTCTTCGTCATGTCGGGCTGCTGGTCCCCAATCAGCCGGTCAACCCACAGGTTCGTCACCTTGATATCGAGCGTGTTCGCGCCGGGCTTCATCACGGAGGTTACATCCACCCGGAACGGGGGATCCCAGTAAATGCCGAGATTCTTGCCATTGACCGTGACCTGCGCGATGTTCTTCACGTCGCCCAGATCCAGCCAGAGTTTCGCGCCCGCCTTGAACCACTCGGCCGGCGCCTGGACGGTCTTGGTGTATTCGCCCGTGCCGGAAAAGTACTTGATTCCGGTGTCGGAGTTCTCGCTCCAGGAACTCAAGGATAGGGTGGCCTTGGCCGGCGCGCCGCGGTTGGGCTGGAAAGCAACGTCCCAGGATCCCTCGACCGCGCCGAGCTTGGTCTCCACCGGGGTGGGCAGCGTGCGTGAAGGAGCCGTCGCGGCCTTGCGGAATACTACGAACACGGCGTCATTCGCTACCAGGCGCAGCGGCACGGTGGTGCGACCGTCAGCGACGCGGTAGGCCGCGGGCTCGGTCGCGCCCGTGATCGCATGCCACAACTCGGGGGCTTTGCCCGTTACGCGGAAGGTGGCTTCCACGTTCTCCTGGCGGGCGCCGCGGTTGCTGATCCAGTAGACGTCGCCGTCGCTCAGCTTGCGGTGCACGAAGGCGAGTTCGGTGTCCGGCTGCGGCTTGGTGTATTCGAAGTCCGCCGGGTCCTTGATCGATGCAAGAGCGTCCCCAATCGAGCCGGTTCCAAACACCTTGCCATTGCCGGGCCCAGAGGGCGCCCCGCCGCCCCAAATCTGGTCCGCGATGCTCTTGAATTCCGCCTGGTCATCCGAGAGACTCGGCGAATCGATGGGCTTCGGTCCCACTACCACCGCGCCCCCATTGACCATGTCGCGGATCTTGCGCAACACCGCCAAAGGCATGTGCTGGCTGTTGGGATCGAGCGCCAGGACGCGGTAGCTCATCCCCGTAGCCGTGGTAAGCATGCCGGTGGGTGAAACGCTCAGCCGGTTCTTCACCACGTCCGAGTTCGCGAAGTCGTAGGCGTACCCGGCCGGCACGGGCGGCAGACCGCCCCCAAACATTGCCGTGATATTGTTATCCTCGCCGTAGTAATAAACGACGTCGGCCACGAACTTGCCCTGCTGGAGCATGTAGGAACTGCGAGCCAGGTATGTCATCCATGGTTTCGCGTACTCCGCCCATGTTTCATGGCGGGTAAACCACTGGCCGAATGGACCGAGGCTCAGGCCCGGGATCTTATCGTCGGTGGATTGGTGAACCGAACAGTGAATCACATACCGGTTCAGTCCATCGGACAACTCGCGGTCGGACGTGGGCTTCAGCGTTTCAGGCGAGAACGCCCAGGAGCTGCCAATGCCCTGACTGGCCGTCATCGATTCGGCGGCCACCAGGTTCTGGCCGTAGATGTGCGACACCGAGGCCGATTCCCGAATGTCGGCGTCGTACCGGGTCTGGGCCCTGCCGGGACCATCCGTCCACATCGCGCTCATCGGTATCGCCGCCTTGGCCTTCACCTCCATGCCGTCAGCGATGTAAGCCCGCCCCGACTCGTGCGACTCGCTGTAGCGGCCCTGCATCCCGCGCTCCTTCAGAATGTCCGTGAGCTGGTTGTACTCGTACTCCGCCACCAGGTCGCACAGCGTCTTGCGGAAATCCCACAGGAAGCGGTCCGTAGCCTCGGCGCTCTCCACCACATGGCCTGTCAGCGCCGGCAGCCAAGACTTCATGTCGTAGCCGCGCCGCTTGGCGAACTCGGCGAAGATGTTGTTGGTCCAGTTCGCCGTTCCGGCTTCCCAACTGTCCGTGACCATATACTTCAGCCCGTGCGCGCCCATCAAGCCACCGGTCGCGTCCTTGTACTGGTCCAGGTAGTTGTTGAAATAGTTCTTCACGAAGGCGGGGTTGAGCTTGTCCACCTCCAGTCCCGTCGCCTCCGGCGAAGCCGGGCCGTTCTGATGGCCCGTAAGCGAGTAACCGATGCGGACCACTACCCAGCGGCCCGCCGGCGGCGTCCAGCTCAGCGTGCCGTCGGCTTCCATCTTGTCGGTCAGGTCGATCACGTCGGCCTTGCGGATCGCGTCGGATGCGGGCACGGCCGGGGTCGCCATCGCGTAGATGTTCGTGGGCGCCGAGAAGGCGGCCTTTTCCTGGAACCGGTTCACGACGGCGTCGTAGAGGACGAACTCAGCGATTTGCACTCCGGCCGGGGCCACTGGTCCCCTTCCGCCTCGTCCCGCGGCCGGAACGCCCGCCGGAGGCGGACCGCCGAAGCCTCCCGCGCCGCCACGGCCCTGTTGTTGCGCCTGAGGCTCTGGAGTCAGAATCGTAATCCGGAAGAACTTGGCGGTAGCGGCTGGGAAGGCGATCGTCCGCACGCCCCCCGGAATTGGCGCTACCGCGTGGAACTGACTGCCATCGTCGCTGGCTTCCAGTTGCTGGTTGCTGGCGCCGCCGCCCCCGCGTCCACCTCCGAAACCGCCGCCACTGGCGATGAAGGTCAGGCCGCGAAACGTCTGCGGCTGTGCAAATTCGTACTGGATCCAGGAGCGCTGGCCTGCCGGCGCCGCCGGCAGTAGCGTCGATGCCGCAAGATCGCCGTCGGTAAGCCCTGCCAGATCGAAGCTGCCGCCGCTGGAGGTCACTTTCGCCTGCAGTTCGCTCATGCTGCGGTCGTTGTCGGGGGCGCGATACGCCACTACGGCCGCGTCGGCGTAGAACTCGGGTATTGCAGGTGAAGCCTGCCCGCGTCCACCTCCGAAACCGCCGCCCCCGGCGCCGCCCTGGTTCTGATAGGTTCCCGTGACGAATGGCGGCTTAGGCAGCGCGCCGGTGAACGGACGCCCGCCTTCCACGCGCGTCTCGCTCCACACGTATTTCTTCATGGCCTGGGAAGGCGGTACCCACGGCCCGCCGCTCTCGCTCCAGCCGGGAGAACTCGCAATCGCCATCTCCAGCCCCAACTGGTCGGCCAGGGTCGCGGCGTACTTGAATGCGTCCTTCCACTCCGGCGTCATGTATACCAGGCGCTTGTCGACGATCTTCGGCGAGGTCAGGCCGGCGTCGAAGTTCTGGATGCCGGCGATGCCGACCCTCTTCATCCACTCGAAGTCCAGCTTGATGCCTTCCTTCGTAATATTGCCGTTCATCCAGTGCCACCAGACGCGCGGCTTGGCGCTGTCCGGCGGATTCTGGAACCCGCTCAACAACGGGTCTGCGGGGTTCTGCCCTAATACGGCCCACGAACCGAACATCGCGACTGCGGCTGCAGCCCATCCAAGCCGTCTCGGCATTCTCGGTAATTGCATAAGTTCCTCCCAATTCACTGGGTCAGGCCAAAATCCACCGGCGGACCATGAGCGCCGGCGCTATACGTAAAGGTCTCATAGATGCACACCCTTTGGCGTGTGAACAAGGACACGATATCAGACTGAACATAGTTCTGTCGCCGCGGTGCGGTGCTCGGTACCGTTCTGCGGCGTGCTCGGCCTATCGTAGCAGCAGCCTTGCTTCGTTCGCCGCTGAGCCGCTCCGGCCGATTCGCCGGCTATTCCGAACGGAGACACTGATCGTAAATAAGAGATCGCGCATGAAGAAACCGATGCTCTGGATGCTGGCTTTCGCAGCGGCCTCCGCGGGCGCCTTGTTCGGCCGGAACATTGCCGGCTCCTGGCAGAGTCCCAACCCGATGCTTGGAAACGGTCAACTTTTGCGCGACGCCCGGATGCTCGCGCGTGCCTCGGATCGCATTACAATCGGTGTCGGCAGTACGGAGCTAAGTAGCCTCCAAGACTGTATGGCTCTTCGCCGGATCGTGATGTTGAGTTGCGTGCCGCGACCGGGGCCGCCGATTCACGCCGCCTTGACAAGCGCCCCGCCGGAAAACTCCGTTCGCCCGGGTCTGTCTCGGTCGGCAGCATCCTCGCACTGGATACAACGCCGCGCCCAAGGCAAGGCCGCGAGGCGTTTCGGGCTGATTGCCGACTCGCACTCGATGCAGACCCCAAAGCTACCGTCTTGAATTCGTCGCAGTGCGGCCTTGACATGACGCAGCAGAACAGACTCGCGGTCCACGTTCCGGATCGCCAGATCTCGTTCCGACGCGTACTGAATCTCGTCCATTTCGTCCGCGCTCTTCTCAATTGCTATGCCGTCCCTCTTTCTCAGCAATTGAACCAGTTCGGCCTCCTTTCGTTCAAGAGTCTCTTGCACTTCGCCCAGATCGGCAGGTCGTATTACCACGGCGATCCCCCCTTCGCTTCCGTCTCTTCATGGCGAATCGCGCCAGGTGCTCGCGAATCGTGGCTGCCCCCCTATTGAACCGGCCCCGCGCGCCGATTACAATGCTAGCCTTCGTGATAGACCGAAGGCCTCAGTACTGCGAGATATGGCTGAGCGGGCAACTGCGAGTCAGCGGCCCAACCACTGCGCGCCGCCCAGCTATTCTGCCGCGTTTTCGAGCCTGAAACACCTACGGCAGGAAAAATAGCACACCGTCTCATCTTTGATCTGTTCAAAATTGAACACCCTGAGTCGATGAGGCGCGATATCGGCAGGCTGCGAAATTCTGGTCTGGTGGTCGCACGAAACCTGGATCGCCGCGGGGTCCGTCCCGGGCCTTAGATCAACCCCGTGCCGACAATTCTGTCACGAGGATCATCGCTAAGTTCCAGGTCACCACCGCACTAAACCAGAAGTTCAGGAATACAATGATTCGGGGTCGCTTGAACCGGAAGGCGGCCGCAACGAGAACCAGCGCAAAGACCTTTGAGATCGCCAGTCCCGTCACCGGCCCAAATTCCAGCACCCGTGCGATGAACACGCTAGCCTCTTTCGCGCCCATTCGCAGCCCAATCAGGGTGGTGAGCGCATCGAGCGCTTGCAGCGCGAAGAATGTTGTCAACGATGGCTCAGGAAAGCTCCTGCGAAGGCTAAGTAACATGCCTGGTGTTCCTCCGAACGCTAGGGCGCGCATACGCGCACGCCCATACTGTATTATTCGGGTTACACCCGCTGAGGTCCAGCTTCACCTTGGTTAATCGCAATCGTGCTTATGGGAGAATAGTCTCCCCCAGTTTCCCCTCCCCAGGGCGTCGCCAGCGATTGGGGCGCGCACCTGGGCGCCGCCGTTACTTCTCGTCGATCGAAATGCGCGGTTCCGCTGCCTGTCCAGCAGATGGGGCCGTCGCCTTCGCAGCCTTTTTGACCGTCTTCCTCTTAGCCGTTTTCTTGGCGGCGGGTTTCGGCTGTTGGACCTTAGCGGCTCTCACCGTAGCCCACCGCTTCTTCGTGGCGGCGACAATTCTCGCCAAGCCTTCTTTGCTGATACGGCGTTTCGGCTTGGTCGTTTCCTTGGGCGCCGGCGGCTCGGCCACAGCCTTGATCGCCGCCCATCGCTTTTTCTGTGCGATTGCCATGCGGCGGCGCGCCGCGGCGGAAACCTTGCGCTTCCTGGTGGCCGTCTCCGGCGCGGCGGCCTCTGCACTGCCGCCGGAGAGCATCGCGCGGAGCTCCGCGATCTTGCCCTCGATGCGGACTTTCTGCGCTTCGTAGCCCTCCACCGCGGCGGAGATAATTTCGTTCGTGAGTTTCGGTGTCTGCATGTGACTCGATTTACCTAGATCCTTCCATCGAAGAAGTGTTGCTGCTCCATATTACACCCGCTCGCATACACGGCGCGACTGACTCCAAGTGAGCGGGCGGAGTCCCTGACCTGTCATAGCTCCAGAACCACCGCCGCGGACCGGGCGGGAATGTCCAACGGACCGGCGAAGGGCTCGGTATCCGGCCGCTCCGGAGTGACAATCGCCAGAGTGCGCGCATCCGGCAAAGCAACCTTCGCCGAGATTGCCTTGCCTTGTTCGAGATTCACGACTACAACAGCGCGTTTTCCGCCTTTTGCCACAAACACCGTGTGGCGGTGGTTTCCGTCCGCTGTCACAGTGGCTCCGAGCGTGTCGCGAAAATCCGCATCCCAAAGATATTCGCGATACCTCCGCCGCAGTGCATCGACGCGTTTTCCGTACGCCAGGGTGAGAGGAAAATCCGTGACGTGGCCTTTGAAGTTGAAAGGTTCGTAACTGATGATATAGCGATAAGCGAGCGTCAGATTGATTTCATCGCGCGCGTCGAAGCCTCGCACGGCAGCCATCAGCGGAGCCTGCGGGTCGATATAGCGCAGCGCGTGACGGGTGTCGGGACCGATGCGGTAATACCCGAGCGTATAGTACGGCATGAGCCAGTCGCCCGGTCCCTCGCCGGAGAATAAGAACTCCGGGTTCACCTTGTCCGCGGCGGCCCGAAACTGCCTCACCAAAGGGATGTCGCCGCTGAAAAGATAACCGGGCGGAGGGTAGCCATGGTCCGCGCTGAAATTGTAAAGCACCCCATTGTGCTGCATGACTTCATCGAAGAGCCAGCCGGCCGCACCGAGTGCGAGGGTCTTTTCGAACTCCCGGGTGGCGATGTCGCGATACGCCTGGCTGCAGACGTCCATGATCGCGCGGCGGCGGTTGTTGATCCCCGCCAGTTGCGTTGGAGTCGTGTAGCTATAGCCGTTCGACTCGTATCGATTGCCCCACATGTCGACGGCTTCGTACTTGTGCAGTTCCTGCTTGTAATACTCGGTGGACATATCGGCAAAAATGGGCTTGCCGAATAAAATCATCCTGACGCCACGAGCCTGGATCTTCGCGATCGCCTCGTACAGTTCCTGCCATGTTCCCAAAGCGGGGTCCGTGTCGAGAGACGGATCCCCGCCGTCCTGGCCGCCCCGATTCCACCCGACCAGTTGAATGGCTGAGACGCCATTCTCAGCGCACTCCTCGCCGTACTTCACAATGTCTCGATACGCAACGCGGTAGTCCTGCTCGGCCCCGTCAATCTGAAGTTGCAGCCAGGAGTGGACGTCCAGAGCCCACGCGGGAGTCTTGGGCGCCCCGAACCATGTGGCGCGCCACCGCTTGTAAACATCCAGGCCGGCGTGCCAATCGCCGTCGTACGGATGCAGAACGATTGGGGCGAGTTGCACCTGCGATCCGGGATGAGCGAAGACGAAGTGGCAGGCGCGAAACTCGAGGTGAACCGGTAGGCCGGATATCTCGTCGCTCCGCGGGACGCCGTTGCTAACCCAGTCCGCAACGCCGGGGTGCTGTTCGAAGGTGAACTGCAGCAGGTACCGGATGGCGGTGTCGTGCATACCGGCATAGACTCCCTGATCGGGAGTGCGGATGAGACAGAACTGGCTAACGTTGGAATCGATCGTCTTCGTGGGGTAGAGCACTCCCCAATATCCCTTCCCGTTGTTGAAGTGAGGATAAATCTCTTCGGCATCCAACGCCCCCACCCAAAGGCGTTCGGCGTACATCGGCGTGTCCGGACCAGGTGAAGTGAAATCGCCGAAGTACGGATAGTCGATCGTCTCGATCGTCAGGGAAGAGTTGTTGACCAGGCTGGCGTTGAACGTAAGTACTCCATCGACAAGCGTAGCGGTGGCTGTGAGCACGAGCGGAACGCCGCCGCCATGCTCGCTCACCGGATCCTTCCAGACAATCTGAACCTCCGTGGGAGACGTCTTCTCCACTTTGGCCGCGGTCTGCTTTTGCCCGAGCACAAAGTTGGCGCGCTGCCGGTCCAGGGGCGCAAGAAGACGGAAGGAAACACCCAGTTCGGGGCGGCGCTCGACCACCCAGTTGGTCGACTTCCTTACCATGCGCGTGAGCGCGCCGGAGGTCTTGTCAAAAGCGACCAGCAGTTCTTTGTCTTCGAGGACCACCTCCGTGGGTGACTGAGCCCGCAGATCGCCGCCATTCGCGATAGCGGCTATCGCAGCCGCTCCAGCCAGTCTATTGAATGTTCGCCTGTCCATTCTGTCCCTCTCTCACGCCGCAATTCGCAACCGGTCCGGAAAGCGGCGCAGGAGGCCCCGCCCCCTATGCATCGGCCTGCCGGTACACGCGGACGTAATCCACGAGGTACTTCTGTGGAAAGACGCTGTCATCGATGGCGCCGCCGCTCGATCCGCCCAAGGCCAGGTTCATGAGCAGATATTGCGGATGCCGGAAGGGGTTGTCGTTGTTGTCGTCGGCCTCGCTGAGTGGAAACGTGTAGAACTTTTGCTGGTCGCAATAGAAGTCCAGGCGGTCCGGGAACCATTCGAGGGCGTAGACGTGAAAATCGTCGAACGGCTTTTCCACTGTCACCCTGCCCCCCGCCGATGCGTGCGCCCCTTGCCTGGAGAAGTGGATGTTGGCGGTGACAATGTTGGGATTGCGTGCGAAGTACTCCATGATGTCGATCTCACCCCCGCGGGGCCAGCCGCCCGAGGCGCCCAGCGTCCAAAACGCCGGCCAGATGCCGCCGCCATGCGGCAGCTTGGTCCGGATCTCGATGCGGCCGAATGTCCAGGAAGCGCTGCGGCGCGTAGTGAGGCTGGCGGAGGTGTATTCGGCGAACTGCCGCGATGCCGGTCCCGTGGTCGCACTCGGATCGTAGCGGGGGTTGGCGAACCTCTCCTTGCGAGCCTCAATCACGAGGACCCCGTTCTCCACTCGGGCGTTTTCGCGGCGGTCGCGCGTGTAGTACTGTGCTTCGTTGTTACGGACGAAGCCCTCTTCGTAATCCCATTTAGCAGGATTGGGCGGGCCGTCCTGGTCGAATTCGTCCGACCAGACCAGCTTCCACGGCTGCGCGGTCGCCAACCTCGGCGAAAGCAGCACGGCCAGCGGCAACCCGTTGAAGACGCGTCTCAACACGACAGGCCTCCTTCACAATTCCGGCGGAACTTCCGTTTTGGACTTCCCGGTCCCATTCAGTATAAACCGAACCGCCGTTCCTTGATTTTGAAAACGCGCGCGCGCCGGGCACGAGCACGGCGCGATTTCCCCAGCCCGCATGGCCGCTGGAAGCCTGGGCCTTGCCCGGCCCCAACAACTACGGTGTGCGCGGCGGTTGGCCTATTGCGAGTTCACACCTCAAACCAGCATTGTTGGTTCCTCCCCTGCATACATCGACCTTGATAGTAAGCATGAAGGGCGACGGGCTGAAGTCGACGGTCTCGCCTTCAAACTCGACGGCCGCGCCCTTGCGAACACGAACGCCCGGCGGCGACACTCTGCCTACTCTCAGCATCGCCTCGGGCGTGTCCGCGCCGGACACTGCCACCAATAGCGTCCGCGCAGTTTCGGCGGGGTCGCTTGATACGACGGTTCCCTTCAACCAACGCAGGCCATACGTTCCGCCTGGGAACACGACGTGCGCCATCTTGCGAGTGTGAGGCCGGGTGACGGCCGCTCGAATCCTCAAACCTTGCACCCCCATTCGCGAGCGAATCGGAAGTATACTCAAAGTAGATACATATGCGAAATGAAACCACGGTTTCAAAATGGGGTAACAGCCTGGCCGTCCGGATTCCGCTGGCGATCGCCAAACAAGCCAGTCTCAGTGAGGGAGATTGCGTGGCGCTAGCTCTCGACAGCGGTGGCGGCATCGTCTTGCGCCCAACCCGGCGGAAGTACGAACTGTCGGAGCTCGTTGGCCGGATTACGCCCAGGAATCGACACCGCGAAACTGATTGGGGACAGCCACAAGGCGGGGAATCCCGGTGAGTGCCACACTTGTGCCTGAGGCCGGCGATATTGTCTGGTTGACTTTCGACCCTCAAGCCGGCCGCGGGCAGGCTGGGCGGCGTCCGGCGCTAGTGATAAGCCCCAGGATTTACAACGTCAAATCCGGCCTTGCGCTGGCATGCCCCATCACGAATCGGGCGAAAGGATACCCATTCGAGGTGCCCGTCCCTGCCGGCCACGGGGCCACCGGCGTTGTCCTGGCCGACCATGTGAAGAGCCTCGATTGCAAAGCGCGCCGCGCTGAGAAGCTCGGACGCTGTCCAGTAGCAGTAATTGAAGAAGTGCGGGCCAGGCTGGCCCCTCTACTCGGGTACTGAAGTCTCAGGCCCGCTCAATCCGCCCCTACCCCCGCTGAACCGAATCGTGATGCGGCGTGACCCATCCCAGATTGAAAGGCAGCGCCGTCATCGGTCTCTGCCGTTGCCGAAACAACCGGGCTCCCGGTAACGGACCATAAGTGACCGTGTTGGGTTTCGCCGCACGCAATGAAGTTCAGGATCCCCGTTTCCCAAGCCGATGCGACGAGAGCACACGGCCGTCGCGGCGCACGGTAGAATGGAAACATGGCTGAGGACGCAGCGGAACTGTTAACGCACGCTCTGAAGCTGCCCCCCGCGGCAAGGGCCGCAATCGCCGGCTCTCTCATTGATAGTCTTGAAACGGAGGTCGACGAAGACGCCGAAGCAGCTTGGAGAACCGAAATCGCCCTCCGGGTTCGGGACATCGATTCGGGCGCCGTTCAAACGACTGCTTGGGACGAGGTTCGTAATCAACTGCGCAGTCGGTTCAATGGCTGATGCGAAGGTCCGTTCGCTTCCACCCGGCGGCGCAGCGGGACGCCGACGAAGCTGCCGGTTGGTATGCCGAGCGGAGCGTTCGAACCGCCGTTCGGTTTCTGGATGAACTGGACCGCCTGATTGACTTGATCGCCGTCTCGCCGGAGAGATTTTCAATGTTCGATGCCGATCTCCGCCGGGCGATGTTTCGCCGGTTTCCTTTCTACGTCGTTTTTCGGGCAGACGATGTCAGTGTAGTCGTCTTTGCAGTAGCGCACGGGAAAAGACGCCCACGATACTGGCACGGTCGCACCTGAAAGCGAGGTGCATCCTCCGCGCCCTTCGGCATCGCGATCCTGGCGGCGGCTCTCGTACCGCACTTGACTCGTTAGCAGGCTTCGTTATGCTGCGCGCCGGCTACGAGTCCTCTTCCTGGGCGTGGTTGTTTCATGCCGCCCTAATGCCTGGGCTGCGGCGGCGACCACCAGCATGTTCAAGCTCACGCCCTCGCTCTTAGCTTGGGCAGCCAATCGGGCGTGCAAACCCTTGGGCATTCGTACACGGAATTGCCCGCTCGAGGTAGCAGTCGCACTCGGCTTCGGTATCGGATCGCCGTGCTTGCGGCAGCTCAGCAGGTAGGAACGCACGGCATCCCGGCCATTTACTATGGCGTGTTCGGGCGTTTCACCGTCCGAGTGGCACCCCGGAAGGTCTGGGTATTCGATCAAGAAGCCACCGCCGTCTTCAACCGAAAGCGGGCGAATCGTGAATGGATACTTGTCGATATTGGCGAACTCAGTCATGGTCTGGCTCCTCCAACTTACTAATAAACTCTACGAAGTCACGCACGTACCAGGGTTTGATCGGGATGTGCTTCGGCACAGTGGTTCGCCAGCCCTCGGGTGCCGGAATGTCACATGGCTTGTGCCGCCCCGGCCGTCAACGTCTACACCGAAGCGGCGCGCGACGACTTCCAGGTCCTCAATGCGCCAGTTGCGAGCGTTCCTCCGCATTCCCGCGAGGATCTTCTTGGCATTGGACACGACAATATGGTACCGAATACGGCGCCACGGAACAATGCCGTCCGCCTCACAAAGCCTACAACCCTCAGCGCGAAATCGATGGGAGCTTACCATTCCAGTGACGTTGTGAGGATTGCGGACTTCATTCCGCAAAGCGACCGTATTGGATCTCGCCAGGCCCAATGAAGTCCAGGATCCCCGTTTCTGGACCACGATGCAACGAGGCGAGGGAAAGTCGTACGCGAGGGGCGGCCCGTCAACGCTTGAGGCCGCAGTTGTACGAGAACTCAATGGCACCTTCTACTGTCTGGCCCGCAGCATCGGTCGGGAATTTCCACTTTGTCACTTCCGCTTCGACCACGCTCCGTAGGAGTGGGTGACCGCTAACCAATCGGAAATTGCGTACGGCTCCGTCTGGCGCGACATCGAGAGCAAACGAGACGAGGCCTGACGTCCTGGTCGCCCGTGCGATAGGGGGGTATTTCGGTAACGTTTCTGCAAGCGGACGCACCGGCGAGATCCTCCCAAGCTCAACCGTTGGCGGAGGCGGGGGTGGCTCCTGCGCCTTTAGGTATAGCTCCGAGGGCTTATCAGGGGCGCCAGTAAACAGAACGTCGAACGCCCCTCGACGAAGATCAGCCAACGCGGCGCTTTGCGCTTGTGTTGGTACCGACTGGCCTTCAACGCCGAAAATGGGTCGGTCCAGCACGCCGGGTCCGAGGGCCTGATCCAGGCGGGCCAATAGCGCCATGGTCCATGAAGTGTGCTCAGGTGTATTCGGAGCTGGGTCAAATATGTCCCGGTCGAGAATGTCCATACGCAGAAGGCGGTCCTGATCTCCGCACTGGACGGACATCGTGACGTCGGCACCGCTGAAGACCAGACATCCCTTGCAGCGTTTCAACTCCTTCTGCAGCGCTTTTCCCGAGATGCTGCATGGATTCCTCCCGCCTAATAGCCCCGAAACGGGAACGGACAGAGACGCAGTAGCAGTTTCCACAGTTGCGGGCCGTGTGCAAGGATCTCCTGGCGGAGTCACGATGATTCGTTCAACCCAGCTGCCTGCGCCGTTTGGGCGCACCGACAGGACCTCATAAAAGTCGAACGGTGGGCCCATGTCTATGAATGTGTGCCGACCCAGAACGAAGCTCCCCGGTGCAGGGACAGGCGGTTTCCTTTTCTCCGCGGCCAACACGGACGCGGCTACGAGCATTAGCGAAAGGAGGCTTATGGCACCCTGTTTCACGAGGACATGTTAGCACCCGGCCTCGTTGGGAATGATAAGTGAGATTCTCGGAAATCGGCCTCAAGCTGGTCAAGATCCGACACACCGATCCCGCAGCCGGCCCCATGAGCCATCAGCCTGATATGGCGGCGTCCTTGCCCGGCCTTCTTCCCGCCCCTACCCCCGCTGAACCGAATCGTGATGCGGCGTGACCCATCCCAAATTGAAAGGCAGCTCCGTCATCGGTCCCTGCCACTTCAACTCTTTCTCGATGTCCGGGTGCATGCGGTACGCCTTCTTCACGTCCGCTATCTTCGCCCCAATCACGTCGATCTTCGTCGGATTGAACTGCCCCAGTCCCATCTCTCCGCAGTACTTCACGTAGCCCAGCCACTCCGGATCGATGCCCATGCATTCCGCCGCGGTCCTGTCGTTCGCCACGAAGTCCGCCGACGCCAGAGCCACCCGCGAGGGTACCGGCGTCCCTGAGTTGGGGCCGTTTCCTTCCATCCCCTCGTAGCCGTCGATCACCGACGCTCCCCAGCTCGGCGCCAGCCGCTGGGCCGTCAGCAGCATGTTGTAATGCGTCTGCCGCAAGCCCACGTGGAACTTGCGCTTCTCGTTCCACCGCGTCGTCTCATTCGGCGCGTAGTGCAGCGGCGCTCCCAGCACCATGTTCTTGATCGAGAGCGACGCAATCGCCGTGTTGTGCGTCTTGAACATCGCCGACGAGATCACGAAGGCATCCGGGTCGCACAGTCGGGCCGCCAGCCGGATCGGAACGATATGCAGATCGGCATCCAGCACCGCGATCCTCTCGAACTTCGCCTCCGCGTTCAGGTCGATCAGTTGCAACTGCTTCGACTTGTACTCCGCGGGCAAGGCCATGAACTTGAAGTTGTCGTAACCCGTTTGCGTATTGCCCGCCGACGCTTCGGCAATCACTACCGGCCCCGTATATTTCTCGGAGAGATAGTCCAGGATTCCACGCATGGTATCCACGTGGCTGGCCGCCAGTTGGTTCTGCGTGTTGACGAAATTCGGCTTGATCACCACGTACTTGCGCTGCTTCAGCTTGGGCTGCAAGTCCCGGTCGATCGCCATCAGGGCGTTGTAGACGTTCTTACGCCGGTCTTCGCCCTGCACGATCGCCACGTTCGAGCGCCGGTCGAGTTCGGGGAACGATTCCGGATTTCCGCCCATCGGACTGTACCCTCGCCCCGCCGCCGGACGGGCCGGCGCTGCTCCCGGTTGACCCGGAGCCGCGCCCTGCTGGGCGGGAGCCGGCGCCTGTTGGCCGGTAACCGGCGCTTGTGCGGAAACCACGCGGGTTCGGAGCAATGCCGCTGCTCCGGCCAGTTGGAATAGACTTCTTCGCGGGATGTTTGCCATATCTTATCTCTCCTGGTTACGGGCCCGTTCGATCCAAGTTCGGGATACCGCCAGCGGGTAATCCCATCCTGAACTCTCTTGCTAAAGTGTCAGTATACACCACATTCAGGTGTCCAAATGTCGAATTCAGCCACATTTGGCCCCACAAATGCGTTGTCAATGTCGCTGCAACCGATATAGAATTGAGATGTTAGCACCGTTTTCTCCGCGGAGGAATTCATGAATAACGCCCCATCTCGTCGCAATTTTCTGGCTGCGGGTTTGGCTCTCCCCGTTGCCGCGTCGGCCACCCATTCCACGGGTTCCGGACAATCGCAATCCTCACCGCCCGCCCGGCCGTCTTCCGGCGCCGCGTTGCAATACAAGACGTTAGGGAAAACCGGCATGAAGGTTACCACCGTCGGCATGGGCTGCATGGTCACCTCAGATCCCACCGTGGTTACCCGCGCCGCGGACATGGGCATCAACTACTTCGACTCGTCCCGCAACTACCAGGGCGGCCAGAACGAGCGCATGGTCGGAACGGCTCTCGGCGCCAAGCGCAAGAACATCTTCCTCGCCAGCAAGTGCGATAGGAACGACGGCGCCTCCATCCTCGCCGAGCTCGATACCAGCCTCAAGGAACTCGGAACCGATTACCTGGACGTCTGGCACCTTCACGGAAAGAGCAACCCCGCGCAGATCTCCGACGATATGGTCGCGGCCCAGCAGAAGGCCAAACAGCAGGGCAAAGTGCGCTTCATCGGCGTGAGCTGCCACCAGAACCTGCCCGCCATTGTCGACCGCGTGATCGAGGCCAAGCTGGACGTCGTGCAGGCGCAGTATAGCTTCGCCCAGGATGCCACCTGGACGCCGGCGGTGGAGAAGCTGGCGCAAGCCGGCATCGGCGTCATCGCCATGAAGGTGATGGCCAGAGCCGGAGGCCGCGGCGGCGCGGCGCAGCCCAAACGGCCCGCCAACTTCGGGGCGTCCGCGCTCCGCTGGGTCATCAAGAACCCCAGTGTCGCCACCACCGTCCCCAGCATGACCGACATCGACCAGCTCGAAGAAAATTTCACTGCCATGTCCGGGCAGTTCGGCGACGCCGACGCCAAAATCCTCTCCGCGCGGTTGGAGGAAATTCGTCCGTACTACTGCCGCACCTGCGGCCAGTGCGATGGCCAGTGCCCCAAGGGATTGCCCGTGCCTGAGATGGTGCGCTACGTCATGTATGCGGATGGCTACGGCCAGTTCCCGCTAGGCCGCGAGAACTTCCAGCGCATGGCGCAGGAGCACCAGGACGTGCGCTGCGGCGATTGCGCCGAGTGCGCCGTCCAGTGCCCTCATGGGGTGCACGTGGCGCAGCAACTCAGCCGCGCCCAGGAGCTTTTTGCGTAATGAAACGGCTCCTTTGCTCCCTGGTATTCTGTGCGTTCGTGATGGCGGCTGCCTACGGTCAGGCTCCGGCGGCCGCCCCCTCCTGCAATATGGTGCCCGGCTGGACCCAGGCGGGCGAGGCGCGCTATTACACCGCCGACAATCTCTTCGAGTACATGGACGGCAATTCCGAGGGATACTTCTCATACAATTTCCAGAACATGCACGGCGTCACCTGCAAGAAGGGCGACAACACCTTCGTCGTCGATATCTCCGACATGGGCGATTCCGACAACGCCTATGGCTGGTTCAGCGATACCCGCGATATGCGCCAGCCGGAATATCCCGTCGGCATGGGCGGCCAGATTGTTCCGCGCCGCCTGATCTTCGCCAAGGGCAAGTACTATCTCGAAATCGCCGCAGAACCGGAAGGCGACCACACCCCCGACCTGAAGCTCTGGGCTGCCGCGCTGGCGAAATCCGTCGAGGGCAGCACCACTCCGCCCGCGGCCTTCTCCTGGTTCCCCAAGGAAAAGCAGCAGTCGCTCAAGCTGGCGCCGGAAAGCGTCCTCGGGCTGCGCTTGCTGAAACGCGGCTACGTGGCGCAATACGATTACGGCAAGGCCTTCGTGGTTTTCGAGGATACGCCCGATTCCGCCGCCGCCGTCATGCAGAAGCTCCGCGAACGTTTCACCGATAACACCGCGGCCAAGCTCGGCGACGAGGCTTTCCAGACCACCGACAAGTACCTCGGCCGCCTCTGCTTCATCCGCAAGGGCCAGTACATCGCCGGCTACTCCATCACGGTCGATGGAATGGACCCGGCCGCACTCAGCGCCGCTCTGGCTGCTAAAATCCGTTAGACCGCACATGAGACATCCCGGTTTGTTCCGATCGGCCGCGCTGATCCAGGCGCTTGCCGCGGCCGCGCTGGCCCAGACGCTCGCGCCCATGCGTCCCCCAGCCGTTCCCCTGGTGGCGCACGACCCCTACTTCAGCGTCTGGTCGATGGCCGACCATCTGAACGACGAAGGCACGAAGCAGTGGACCGGCAAGCCCGAAACCCTGTCCGCGTTGCTCCGCGTCGATGGCAAGTCCTACCAGGTAATCGGCCGTGAGCGCGGCGGGGCGCCCTCTGGGCCCGCCACGCTCGGCCAGGTAAGCCTGGAGGTTTTGCCTACGCGAACCCTGTACCGGTTCGCCGGCGCCGGCGTGCAACTCGATCTGACTTTCTTCACCCCCGCCGCGCCGGACGATCTCGATGCGCTCTCCCGTCCGTTGACTTACATCGAATGGGCGGTTTCCGCCTCCGATGGCAAGGAACACGACGTCGCCGTCTACTTCGACGCCGCGAGCGATCTGGTGGTGAACACAGCCGATCAGCCGGTCGAGTGGGGACGATATCTTCTGGACGGGCAGACCGTTCTGCGAATGGGGTCTCGCGACCAGCCGATGCTCGCCAAGAAGGGCGACGACCTGCGCATCGACTGGGGCTATCTGTACCTCATGGCCGACAAGCCGGAGGGCGCTTCGGCCGTCGCGGCGCCGCATCAGCAGGCCCGCGCGGCGTTCGATTCCACCGGCCGTCTTCCGGACTCCGACGATTTTACGGGTGCGTCCGAACCGCGCCGTGGAAACGCCGTGCTGGCCTTCAGCTTCGACCTTGGCAAGGTGGGCGCGCGACCCGTCTCGCGCTACCTGATGATGGCGTATGACGACCTCTACTCCATTGAGTATTTCCAACGCCGCTTGCGGCCCTGGTGGCGGCGCAACGGCGCCACGGTGACCGACCTTCTGCGCGTCGCCCGCACTCAGCACGATGCGCTGCAGGCGCGGAACAAGGCATTCGACGAAGAGTTGATGGCGGACATGCGCCGGGTGGGCGGCGAGGAATATGCGCGCCTGGCCGCGCTGGCGTACCGTCAAACCCTGGCCGCGCACAAACTGGTGGCCGATGCCGATGGGACCGCCATGTATTTCCCCAAGGAGAATTTCAGCAACGGCTGCATCTCCACCGTGGACGTGATTTACCCCAGCTCTCCGTTTACGCTGCTGTTCAATCCCCTGCTTCTGAAGGCGCAATTGCAGCCCGTCATGGAATACGCCGCCATGCCGCGCTGGCCGTGGCCCTTCGCGCCGCACGATCTGGGAACCTATCCGCAGGCCAATGGTCAAGTCTACGGCGGCGGCGAACGCACCGAAGAGAATCAGATGCCCGTGGAAGAGAGCGGGAACATGCTGATCATGGTCGCCGCCCTGGCGCATGCCGAAGGCAACGCCGCCTTCGCCCAGAAATATTGGCCCCAACTTACTAAGTGGGCCGAGTATCTCAAGGAGAAGGGACTGGACCCCGAGAATCAGCTCTCCACAGACGATTTTGCCGGCCACCTGGCGCACAATGCCAATCTCTCCATCAAGGCCATCCTGGCGCTCGGCGCCTATGCCACGCTCTGCGACATGACCGGCCATCCACAGGACGCCGCGCTCTACCGCAAGACCGCCCAGGATTTCGCCGCCAAGTGGACCGGCTTGGCGAACGATGGCGACCACTACCGCCTGGCCTTCGACAATCCCGGCACGTGGAGTCAGAAGTACAACCTGGTCTGGGATAAGGTGCTCGGCCTCGGCCTCTTTCCGGCGGAAGTGGTGCGCAAGGAAATTGCGTTCTACGAGACGAAGGAAAACCAGTACGGCCTTCCGCTCGACAACCGCAAGGACTACACCAAGCTCGACTGGCTGGTCTGGACCGCCACGCTGGCCAACACCCCGACCGATTTCGAGAAGCTCATCGCATCGGCATATAAGTGGGCCAACGAGACCCCGACGCGCGTCCCGCTGACCGACTGGTACGACACCGTGACCGGCAAACAGCAAGGCTTCCAAGCCCGTTCCGTAGTCGGCGGCGTCTTCGTCAAGATGCTCTCCGACCCCGCCATGTGGAAGAAGTACTCCGCCCGCGCGCTGGCCCAGCGCTGATAATCTGCTTCCAATGGGGAGTGAAAGGGCCAACCGATGTCGAAATCGCCGACTACCACTAAGGGCCAAACCAAACTGGCGCCAATTCACCCGGGCAAGATCCTGTTCGAAGACATGCGGGACGAAGAGATCAGCATCAACGGGCTGGCGCAGGCGATCCGCGTGCCGGCCAACCGCATCAGCCTGATCGTGAACGGGAAGCGTGGCATCACGGCGGACACGGCCGCGCGACTGGGCCGTTACTTCGGCACGTCGGCGCAATACTGGCTGAACATTCAGAACCGCTTCGACCTGGACTCCATCGACCAAGCCATAATTGAGCGCGACGTTCTCCCGAAACGCGCAGCCTGAAATTCTGAACGGCTCGCCCTCACTCACGCAATTCCACAATCGTGGCGCCGGCGCCGCCTTCCTGTTGGGGGGCCTGGTAGAACTGCGCTACGTGGGGATGGCGCGAGAGCAACTCGGCGATGGTCTTCTTCAGAATGCCCATACCGTGGCCGTGGACAATGCGGACGCGGCTGGCGGTGGCCATTACGGCGCGGTCCAGAAACTGGTCCACGGCGTCGCGCGCTTCCTCGGCGCGCTGGCCGATCACGTTGATCTCATGGTGCACCGGCGCCAGCTCCGGCGCGGGACGGTAGCTCACGTTCTTGGGCAGCTTGCCGGCCGGGGCGCCTTCGGGCAGCACTTCGATGACGTCGTCGAGCGCGACCTGCATCTTCATGAAGCCGGCCTCCACTTCGAAGCGGCCGTTGCCCAGCAGACGAAGCACGCGGGCCGGGTCGCGCACGTCCTTGAGCCGCACCCGCGCGCCTTCCTCGACGCGCAGCGGCTGGATGCGGTCCTGCCGGGAATCGTCCTCGGTGGAAAGGACCGTGGTCTGGAAATCCTCGCGCAATTCGCGCTTGGCCTTGGAGACTTTGCGCAGCGCCTCCTGCTCGGCCTTGCGGCGCTCGGTGTTCTGGCCGAGTTTCCCGATGGTCTCGCGGGCCTGCTCTTCGAAACGCGCCAGCGCCTGGTCGGTGCGGCGCTCCAGCTCTTTCAGCTTGGCGGTCTCGCGCTTCTCCCACTCGCCGGCCAGTTCTTTTTCGCGGCGCGCCAGCCGCTCCACGCTCTCGTTCAGGCGCTGCTCAAGCGCCTGGGTTTCTTCAATGCGCCGGTGCAGCTCGGCTAAGAAGCGCGTCACATCGCGCTCGCGGCCGCTCATGGATTGCCGGGCGCGCCGCATGATGTCCTCGGGCAGGCCCAGGCGCGTGGCAATCTCCAGGCCGGCCGACTTGCCCGGCAGGCCCAATTGCAGGCGATAGGTCGGCTCGAAGGTCTCTTCGTCGAAGCCCATGGAGCCGTTCACCACGCCCTCCACGGACGCGCCGTAGAGTTTGAGCGCCATCAGGTGGGTGGAAACCAGCGTGAACGCGCCGGCCGCGCGGAAATGTTCCACCACGGCCACGCCCAGCGCGCCGCCTTCTTCGGGGTCGGTGGCGGCGCCGAGCTCGTCCAGCAGGACCAGCGAATCGGGCGTGACATCGAGCGCCATGTCGCGGATGTTGGAGATGTGCGCCGAGAACGTGCTGAGGTTTTCCTGAATGGACTGGTAGTCGCCGATATCCGCCAGCACTTGCGCGAAGAGCGGAAATTCGGCCTCGGCGGCGGGCACCGGCAAACCGGCCTGCGCCATGAGGCTCAGAAGGCCCACGGTTTTCAGGGTGACCGTTTTGCCGCCTGTGTTGGGGCCGCTGATCAGCAGCGTGCGGCGGCTTTGGTCGAGTTCCAGGCTCACCGGCACGGCCGATTTGCGCCGCCGGCGCAGCACGTCTTCGAGCAGCGGATGGCGCGCGTCCTTCAGGCGCAGGCGGTCGCCGAAGCGCGGGATGGAGCAATCGAACTCGGTGGCGAAGCGCGCCTTGCCGAAGATCAGCTCCAGTTCCGCCATGGCCGTCAGCGTGCTGCGAATGGAATCGCCATAGGCGCGCATGCGGTTGGTCATTTCGAGCAGGATGCGATGGACCTCGCGGGCTTCTTCCTCCGCCAGTTGCGCCAGCTCGTTGTTGAGGTCGATGGTTTCGAGCGGCTCGACGAACAGGGTGTGCCCGCTGGAGCTGACGCCGTGGATGACGCCATCGAGCTTGCGGCGCTGGCCGGCGATGACGGGCACCACGAAGCGGTCGTTGCGGATGGCCACGAAATCTTCCTGGAGCACGCCTTCCTCGCGGTGCGCTCGCAGGAAGCGTTCGAGCGATTCCTGAATGGACTTCTTCTGGCGCTCCATATCGCGGCGAATGCGGGCCAGCGCGACGCTGGCGTGGTCGGCGATGCTGCCGTCGGGGAGGATTTTGCCTTCCAGGTCTTTCAGCAGGGCGCGAAAATCGCCGATGGTTTGAGCGCGCCGCCCCAAGCGCGGAAAGCGCTCGGCCGCGGCGGCCAGCAGCGACTTGGCGTCGGCGGCGCGGTCGAGCAGGGAAAAGAGGTCGAAGATTTCCTTGGGTTCGAGGCTGGCGCCTTCGATGTGAAGCTTTTGTACGGAGGTTTCGGTATCCGGAAGGCCGTTGAAATCGATGCGGATGGCGCCGCCCCGCGCGGCGGGACGCGCCGCGGCGCGGAGGTATTCGATGGCCTCGCCGGTTTCGGCAAGGTCTTCGGTGAGGCGCGCGAGGTCGCTGTGCGAGTGGACCTTGGCCAGCTCGCGGCGGCCGAGGGGGCTTGAGATGTAGCGGCCGAGGAGCTGGCGGAGCGGTTCGAATTCGAGGACTTCGGAACTGGTTTTCACTTATGAACCTTGGGTCGGGCATGCCCGACCCCTACTTCAGGGGCGGTCCATCCGCCGGTCGCGAATGGCAGGCGAATCGCCTGCCCCACTTGCGGAAGGCCTTTTCTATTACGGCGGGCGTGCCTTCGGTGATTTGAAGAGCAGGCAGGTCGCGGCGGCGCACCCATTCCACGGCGCAGACATCGTCGCCGGCGCGGAGGGTTCCTCCGGTGGCGCGGCAAATGTAATCGATCAGCACGTAATGATATTCGGGCGCGCCGGCGGCGTCGCGCACGATCCGTTCGAAAACCTCCAGGACGCCGAGCGGCTGGACTTCCAGGCCGGTTTCCTCGCGAACCTCGCGGCGAAGGCCGTCAGCCAGCGCCTCTCCCAACTCCAACAGGCCGCCGGGCAGCGACCACCAGCCTTCGAACGGCTGTTTGCCCCGCTGGGCCATCAGGACGCGGCCGCGCTCCAGGATGATGGCGCCCACGCCCACCAGGGGATGGCTGGGGTAGCGGCGGTCATCCGGCGCCACGCGTCAGTGCCCGCCTTTTTGGTCGCGCAGCGTGATGTTATTGACCACCGATTTCACGCCCTTAACTTTCTTGGCGAGCGAGCCGGCCCGGTCCTTCTGTCTCTGATCCTCCACCTGACCGGTGAGGGTGACCACACCCTGGGCCACATCGACCTTGAGGTTGCCGCCCTTGACGATCTCGTCACTGGCCAGCCGGATGCTGACCTGGTCGGTGATGGTCCCGTCGGTGAGGGGCTGCTTCTCCTTGGCCAGGCTGACGCAGACCAAGGCAAGAATCGCGAGCAGCGAAATGAAGGCTTTATTTATCATCTTCACCAACTATGGTACGCCAGTCGAGCGCATCGAGGAAGGCTCGCTGCTCGCGCCACGCGGGCTGCACGCGGACGTGCAGGTCCAAAAAAATCTTGACGCCGAACAGCTTTTCCATCTCAATGCGCGCCTGGGTTCCGATTCTTTTCAGCATGGCGCCGCCCGCGCCGATGACGATGGGCTTCTGGCCCTCGCGTTCGACGCGGATGGTGGCGTAGATGCGCGTGATGTTGGGGGTTTCTTCCCAACGGTCGACGGCGACGGCCACGGCGTGGGGCACTTCCTTGCGCGTAGCCAGCAGGACCTGCTCGCGCACCAGTTCGGCGGCCAGGAAACGCTCGGGCTGGTCCGTGACGTAATCCTCGGGGAAGTAGGCCGGTCCGTCCGGCAGGCGGTCCAGAATCACGCGCCGCAATTCGTCCAGACCGGTCCCTTTGGAGGCCGAGATGGGGACGAACTCGACGAACTCGTAGGTGGCTTTGTAGCGTTCGATGAGGGGCAGCAGAAGGGCCTTTTCCCGGACCATGTCGATCTTGTTGAGGACCAGGACCACGGGAGTTTCCGCCTTGCGGGCCAGGTCGATGGCGCGGCGGTCCTCCTCTTCGAACGGGCGCATGGCGTCGGCCACGAAAAGCAGCAGGTCGCGCTGATCGAGCGACGCGCGGACGGCGTTCATCAGGCGCTTGTTGAGAGGAGTATCGGCCTTGTGGATGCCGGGTGTATCGAGGAAAACGATCTGCGCCTCCGGCAGGGTGAGCACGCCCTGAATGGAGGTGCGGGTGGTCTGGGGCTTATCCGCGACGATGGCCACTTTCTGGCCGATCAAGGCGTTCAGGAGGGTGGACTTGCCCGCGTTGGGGCGCCCGAGGATGGAAACGAAACCGGATTTGAAGCTGTTATTCATGCGCTACCGTTTGAGATTTGGCGATGCGAACCTGGTTGACGCGCAACTCGTCGCTGGCCAGCACCTCGAGGTGAAGGCCGCCGCGGTCGACGGACTCGCCGGCTTTGGGAACGCGTCCCAGCCACTCGCCGGCCAGGCCGCCGACAGTGGTGGATTCGATGTCTTCTTCCTTGTGAAAGCCCTGAACCAGATCGGAGACGCGATCGAGATCGAAACTGCCGGAGACGATGTAACCGCCGTGTCCGTCTTCGACAACGTCGCTATCGGGCTCGTGTTCGTCGCGGATTTCTCCGATGATGACCTCAAGCAGATCTTCCATGGTAGCCAGGCCGGCGGTGTTGCCGTACTCGTCCACCACGATCACCATGTGGGTGTTTTCCTTCTGCATCTGGCGCATGAGGGCGTTCACCGGCTTGAACTCAGGCACGAAGGGAATGGGGCGCACCAACTCGCGAACGGTGCGGCGTTCGCGCTGGCTCTCTTCGAGCTCGAACATGTCGCGCACGTGGACGAAGCCGGTAATGTGATCGATATCGCGCTCATAGACCGGGATGCGCGAATACTGCTCGCCGATGACCAGTTGGCGGAGTTGCTCGAGGGTGGCGTCGGCGGGAATGGCCACGATGCCGGGGCGGGGCGTCATCACTTCGCGCACCACCTTGTCGCCGAACTCCACCACGGATTGCATCAGCTCGCGATCCTGCTCTCCGATGATGCCTTCTTCCGCGCCGGCGGAGATGAGCGCCTCGATATTTTCGGCGGAAGTGGGGGCCTCTTCCGTGGTGGGGCTGGGGTTGGCAAGTTCGACGAGCGATTGGAAGAAACTGAGCGCGGCGACGCATGGGCGGGCGGTCAAAGCCAGAGCGCGCAGGAGGGGCGTGAGGGGCACGAGCCAGCGGGCGCGCGTGCGGCGATAGAGCAACTGCGGCACAGCGTAGGAGGCGACGGCCATGGTGAGCCAGGCGGCCAGCGCGGCTTGCCAGATGTGGGTCCAGCCGCCGGTATCTCCATCCACGAACCAGGCCAGGTAGAAGACTCCCAGCAGGGCCAGCAGGGTGTGCTTGATGAGGGAGAAAGCTCCGGCGCCGTCCTCGGTTTTCAAGCCGAGCTTGTCTTCGAGCGTGTCCTTGAAGAATTCGAGCGAAGGCAAATCGCGCGGCCGCAAGCGCAGGCTTTCGAGATAGAGCAATTGCACGAAGGTGACGAGCGCCAGCAGGGGAACGGAGGCGAGGGCCGCGATGGCGAGGGCGGCGATCATGATTTCACCCGTTCGATGAGGCCGTCGGGCAGGCCCAGGCGCAGGCGCCAGCGCTTCTCGGCGCGCGCCATGCGGCCGGCATCCGCAGCGTGATCCATGCCTACGAGGTGCAGGACGCCATGGAGCATGAGAATGCGGATTTCGGATTCGGTGGAATGGCCGAATTGGCGGGCCTGGGCGCGGGCGCGGGGTAGGGAAATGGCGATATCGCCGAGACGGGAAGCCAGGTGAGGGGCCGGGGGCCTGGGGCCGGGGGCCTGGGAAGAGTGAGGGGCCGGGGGCCGGGGGCCGGGGGCCGGGGAAGAACCGCCGGCAGAGACCGGCGGCGGTACGAACGAGAGGACGTCGGTGGGGCGGTCTTGGCCACGGAAGTCGCGATTCAGGCGGCGGAGCTCGGCGTCGCCGGAGATCAGGCAATCGAAGGAGCGGCCGCGGGCGACACTGGCTTGCAATTTGCGGGCGAAGCGCACGACCGCCGCGGGGCGCACATCGGCGGGGACGCGCCGGAACGTTACCGTACTGCCTTCGGAGGAGGACATGGCGGGGCGCTCAGGCTTCCGGCTCGGCGAGCTTGAGCGTGAGTTGCCGGCCGATTCCGACGGCCTCGTTGTAACGCTCGTAGGCTTTGACGATGCGCTGCACCAGGGCGTGGCGCACCACGTCCTTGTCGTCAAATTGCACGAAGCTGATGCCTTCGACGCCTTTGAGCACTTCGGCGGCTTCGATCAAGCCACTGCGGCGGCCACTGGGGAGATCGATCTGAGTGACGTCGCCGTTGACCACCATTTTGGAGTTGAAACCCTGGCGCGTGAGCACCATTTTCATCTGCTCCGGCGTGCTGTTCTGGGCTTCGTCGAGGATGATGAAGCTGTCGTTGAGGGTACGGCCGCGCATGAAGGCGATGGGGGCGACTTCGATGACGTTGCGTTCGAGGAGCTTCTCGACGCGCTCGTTATCGAGCATGTCGTAGAGGGCGTCGTAGAGGGGGCGGAGGTAGGGGTCCACCTTTTCCTGGAGTGTGCCGGGCAGGAAGCCCAGGCGCTCGCCGGCCTCGACCGCGGGCCGCGTCAGAATGATGCGCGCCACCTGCTTGCTCATGAGGGCGGAGATGCCCATGGCGACAGCGAGGTAGGTTTTGCCGGTGCCTGCCGGGCCGATGCCGATCACCAGGTCGTTGCGTTCGATGGCTTCGAGGTAACGGCGCTGGTTGACGGTTTTCGGCGTCAGGATCTTCTTGCCGAAATTGCGCTGACGGCCGCTCTGCACGAGGCTGCGTAGAGAGACTTCGGGATCTGCCGTGACCACGCGCAGGTAGCTGTTGAGGTCGCCGTTATTGAAAGCGCAGCCTTCGCGCAGGAGGGCGGCGTAGTCCTGGAGGATACTCTCGGCGCGCGCCACGCTGGCGGGGTCGCCTTCGATCTCCAGGTTGTCGTCGACCAATTGGGTGTGAACGCCCAAGCCGGATTCGAGCAACCGGATGTTCTCGTCGCGGGTGCCGAAGAGGCTTTCGACGCCTCGGCTGATGCGCACGCTAGCTTTCATCGAGTGGGTTAGTGGCTACCTCCAACGGGTAAAAAAGGGGACAGAATGGGACGCTCAGACGGGATCGGTCCGGATCTTCGACACCCCGCTCGCGCGGGCATCTGAAAACCATCTGGCTCAATTATAGCAAGAAGCTGGCTAATTTCAGGGCTGAACCTCGGTGGATTGGCCGGTGGGGGACTGGCGCCTTGGATCGGCCAGGCATAATTCGCAGGTGCAGGCGCTGTAGTGGTAGGTGTTGTCGCCGTCGGGCGGGTCCAAGGGGTTGCGGCGGGCGGGTTTGGGGGCGGTTTCCTGGGGAGTAAGTGGCTCGGTTTGTTGGGGTTCTGGGGGAATTGGGTTCGTTTGGGCAACTGGGGTTTCGGAGGGGTCAAGAACGCAGGCCAAAGGGCCTGCGCCACTGTCTGGGAGGGGTTCGGAAGGGCAGCGGAGGGACTTAATACGTTCGAAATCCTGGACGGCGCGGCGGTAGAGGCGCTCGGC
>Ga0181535_10000331_pt1 | contig 72876 bp, 65 predicted proteins | sample PEATcosm2014_Bin_44_FD_119774 | JGI IMG/M metagenome (GOLD analysis project Ga0181535, IMG submission 119774) | Peatland microbial communities from MTU Mesocosm Facility, Houghton, MI, USA - PEATcosm2014_Bin17_30_metaG | ecosystem: Environmental > Terrestrial > Soil > Wetlands > Peat | place... | reverse complement strand
TTGAAGCTTTTTCCCTCGTTTCCCAGTATTTTCAGGCATGTGGCGCATCTTCCTCGGCGTGAGAGGATGTGTCGTATCAACCTGAAAAGAAGGGAGATTACAGGCAGGCTATGGAAAACGCAGAAACATGGAGGAACCGTGGGACAGCTGACTCTGGATCGGCATATCGGGGTCAGATTCTCTGAACCCGGAAGTCTCAGCGCACAAAAAGGCGCGCCTCTAGAGCGAACCTTCCCGACGAGCCGGCCGGATCCTCCTCCGGTATGCTGGGAGCAATCGGCCGCATGGGTTCAAGTTCAATCCACAATCCGATCCGCAAAAAGCACGGTCTTGCACGACTTCGGTGGTCTTAGGCGTTCCCCACGGGTTTGTCAGTCGTTGAAAAACCTAGAACGGTAAGCCTGTCACGCAGGAGGCCGCCGGTTCGGGACGGCGCGACTAGCGGCCATTCGGATTCTCGTTCTTCACCAAGTTTCGACGAGTGCGTTGCGATTCTGCGTGAATCCAGAATTCCTCCCGGGCTACATGGGCGTTTAGAGGGAGTAATCCCGATGAGCGCCTGTAACCTATGCTTAATGAGCAGATTGGACTGTTTTCTTCAGTTCAACAGACGCAGGAACTCGCGGCTTCAAGAGGGATGGGGAGCGGGGCTCCCTCCAGTGCGGATAGCCTTTGCGGGGCGCAGCACGCCTTGTTCAATCTCATTAGGTCTGCTTGCATCGCCTTATCTTCACTGAGCACGGACAGAGTTTCGCTCAGGATCCGTGCTGCGTCGGCGTGCTTCGGCGCGACGATTCTGTAATGCATCCATTTTCCTTCTCGGCGAGCAGCGACGATGCCCACGCGACGCAGATAAGCAAGATGCCGTGAGATCTTGGGCTGGCTCTGCCCGAGGATCTCCACAAAATAACAGACGCACACTTCCTTGCCGTCCATCAGGTTCAACAGCCTGAGCCGGGTGCGATCGGCGAGGGCGGCAAACAGGAGAGCCAAGTCGTAGTTCTTTGGGGATGGACTCACACTCTCATTGTATACGCCTTGACAGATACGTCCAGAGGAGAATACATTCGCTTTAGCGTATGCGAGGAGACGCATTCATGGAATCGACGACAAGCGTTCAGGAACAGATAAAGGAAAAGTACGGAAGCGCCGCGCGGGCTGTTGCGCAGTCCGGCAGTTTGCAGGCATGTTGCGAGCCCGGCCTTCGGTGTTGCGATCCGATCACCACAAATCTCTACAGTGCAGATCAAACCGGGGTCATTCCAGAGAAGGCCGTCCTGGCTTCGCTTGGATGCGGTAACCCGACCGCGCTGATCGATCTTCGACCTGGAGAGACCGTTCTTGATCTTGGCTCCGGTGGCGGCATCGACGTTTTGCTCTCTGCAAAGCGCGTCGGCCCAACAGGCAAGGCATACGGCCTTGACATGACGAATGACATGCTGGCGCTCGCGCGTGAAAACCAAAAGCATGCGGGCGTCACGAATGTCGAGTTCCTGAAAGGTGAAATCGAGAACATCCCTCTGCCTGACAACTCTGCTGATGTCATCATCTCGAACTGCGTCATTAATCTCTCGGCCGACAAAGATCGCGTTCTCCGTGAAGCCTTCCGTGTGCTGAAGCCCGGCGGGCGGTTCGCAGTCTCCGATGTAGTCGTGCGCGGCTGCGTGCCGGAAGTAGTGCGCAAGAGCATGTTGCTCTGGGTTGGCTGCATCGCCGGCGCGCTCGAAGAGAGCGAGTACATCGCCAAGCTGACGGGTGCTGGATTCGAGGATGCTGCGGTCGAGCCAACGCGCGTTTACAGCGTCGAGGATGCCCGGCAGTTCCTCACAGAGGCCGGCGTTGACGTGGATGCGATCGCCCCCCAAGTGAACGACAAGTTCTTCGGCGCCTTTGTCCGGGCTAACAAACCCAAAATCGCCTGCTGCCAACCCGGTTGCTGCGCGCCTGCTCTCGCAGGAGCAAAGGAATGAGGATCATGGCCGATCATTACAACGTTCTGTTCCTCTGCACCGGCAACTCTGCGCGCTCGATCATGGCCGAAGCCATCCTGAACCACAAAGGCAAGGGCAAGTTCACGGCTTACAGCGCAGGCAGTCATCCGACCGGACAGCCACGGCCAGAAGCACTTCAGCAGATCGAATCGGCGGGCCTCTCGGCGGCGGGCCTGCGCAGCAAGTCATGGGACGAGTTCTCGGGTTTGGAAGCGCCGAAGCTCGACTTCGTTTTTACTGTATGCGACAACGCCGCGAAGGAGCAGTGTCCTTACTGGCCTGGGCAGCCGATGACGGCGCACTGGGGTATTGCTGATCCGGCGGCAGTCAAGGGCACTCCAGAGGAGATCGCCCGTGCGTTCCGTGATGCCTTCACCGTACTCGACCGCAGGATCGGGCTGTTTCGTTCATTGCCTCTGGCAACACTTGAAGACATGGCTATCAAGCGCGAAATCGACCAGATCGGCCGGTCGTAGGAGCAACGGTGAAAAAGAGTCGGTTGTCTTTTCTGGATCGCTTTCTGACGGGATGGATCTTCGCTGCGATGGCGTTCGGCGTGGCCCTCGGCTGGCTTGCTCCCGGCGTCGTGCCGTTTCTGAACCGCTTCAGCATTGGCACAACTTCGGTGCCGATCGCGGCGGGGCTGATCCTGATGATGTACCCGCCGTTCACGCGTGTCCGATACGAAGAGCTGCACGAGGTCTTCCGCAACAAGCGTGTGCTGGGGCTCTCGCTCATTCAGAACTGGCTGATCGGGCCGATTTTGATGTTCATACTCGCTATCGTGTTCCTTCGCGGATATCCCGAGTACATGGCCGGGCTTATCATGATCGGGCTCGCACGCTGCATCGCCATGGTCATCGTGTGGAACGAGGTGGCGAAGGGCGATACACAATACGCGGCCGGGCTGGTAGCGTTCAACTCGTTGTTCCAGGTCTTCTTTTACTCGATATATTCCTGGGTGTTCATCACGGTTCTACCGGGCTGGTTCGGCCTGCACGGGGCTGTGGTTAAAGTCTCCATCGGCGAAATCGCAAAGAGCGTTTTTATTTACCTGGGCATCCCGTTCATCGCTGGCTTCCTGACACGGACCGTGCTGGTTCGGGCCAAGGGACGCGAATGGTACGACTGGAACTTCGTGCCACGTGTCGCACCGATAACGCTGGTCGCCTTGCTCTTCACCATCGTGGTGATGTTTTCGCTCAAAGGCAGTTACATCGTGCGTCTGCCTCTGGACGTTCTGAGGATCGCCATACCGCTCTTGATCTACTTCGTGGTGATGTTCCTGGTGTCGTTTTACATGGGCCGGAAGCTTGGCGCCGATTACTCAAAGACAACAACGCTCGCGTTCACAGCCGCCTCCAACAACTTCGAGTTGGCCATCGCTGTTGCCGTCTCGGTGTTCGGCATCAACTCCGGCGCGGCGTTCGCAGCTGTCATCGGTCCGCTGGTGGAAGTGCCTGTGATGATCGCTCTTGTGAATCTAGCACTATACTTCCAACGCCGATACTTCGCGAATCCGGAACCCGACATTCAGCTTGGGAAGATGGACGTAAATTGCAAACAAAGAATATAGCGGATTCTCGTACCTTGTGTCGCGTTATTCTTCTGCGACGTTACGAGATGCTAAGACGAGCAAAGACCGGAATCTTCACTAAATCTAGGACCAGTCCAAACGCAGTAGCCGCGGCAAACTCACAGACGACAACCGCGAGCGGCAGTGGCGCCATTGCGATGCCCCGCAGCGCGAGCGTTGAAATGATAAGAACGTCGACCACCGAAGAGAGCACGAGCCAGACGCTGGGGCGCAATCCCCACAGGTGCAGGCGTCCGCGGATCACATATGTCGTGGCTTGGCTGCCAAACACAAGTGCAACAACGGAGAGGGTCTGGAGCGCTTCGATGCCTAGATGCAACTGGAATCTTCCGACTGCCAGGATTACCGTGGAGAACGCAAGGAAGCAGATCCCGAGGATAAGTCCTGCGCCCGTAATTCTGCCGATTTGCCACGAGTTCGGCATCTTCGACGGCCGAACTCGGTCAGTGGTGAGCGACATGGCAAGGAAGTCGCCGGTGATCATCACAATGACCATCAGCATGGGAGTCAGGACCGCGTGCCCTGTCATAATCAGGCCGACTGCCAGCAGGAGGACCTGCAGAATCTTTTTCATCACCGAGTTCAGGGTATAAGTGAGGATGCGCTGAAACGTGACCCGGCCCTCTTTTACAGCGGCAACAATGCCACCCAGCCCAGCTTCTGTGAGTACGACTCCTGCCGCCGATTTCGCTACATCGGTAGCGGTCGAGACGGCAATGCCTATCTGCGCCTGGCGGAGCGCCGGTGCGTCATTGGCGCTATCGCCGCACATCCCAACCGTATGCCCGCTTTTCTGAAAGGCTTTGACAAGGTCATACTTGCCTTCCGGCAGGATGCTCGCGAATACCGCGAAATCTTCCGGCTTGATTCCGTCGGGAATCTTTCCGGGCGGGCAAACAGGCCCGGTCAACCCCACGTCATGAGCGACGATTGCCGCCGTGGCCGGGGCATCTCCCGTCACCATGACCGTGGCCACACCGAGTGTATGTAACTCTGAGATGAGAGAACTGGAATCCGATCGCGGCGGATCGCTGAGGGCGATCATGCCGATAAGCTGAAGGGAAGTTGAGGGCCCCGCGGCTACCGCCAGAACCCTGAAGCCTTTCTTCTCAAGTTCGTCAACTATCGCAGCCGCAGCGGATGACGGAGCCGTGAGGGCGACGACCGCAGTATAGGCACCTTTGATGATGCGCTCAGCGACCCCCTTTGCATCTGTTGCGGTCGCCTCCGATGTCTTCTTGGCCGGGTCGAAAGGCACAAACGTCGCCAGTTTCGGCAGGTCCTGCGCCGGCTTTTTCGAGGCGGCAGAACGAATCGCTGCATCGACAGAGTCCTGACCACCCTCAGAACTGGCGAGAGCTGCCAACCCGAGGACGTGGGCTTCGTCGAAACCGGGCAAAGGGCGAACGCTGGTTACGGAAAGCGCATTGAGGGTTAGAGTTCCGGTTTTATCCGAGCACAACACGTCGATCGATGCGGCCTCGTCCACTGCAGAGAGTCGTGTGGGCAACACACCCAGCTTTGCCAGTGCACGAGCTCCGATCGCGGCGGCAAGGGTAAATGTTGCGGGCAATGCCACCGGGATGGCCGCGAGGACCGACGTGAGAAGCAATGGAACCATCTCAATCCACGGCATCGCATGGAAATAGGCGTATGCGCCCATAGCAAGAATCAAGGATCCATTGAAGATCGCGAGGTTGCGCACGATCTTGAGCACAGCCTTCTGCTGCGTGCTTACAACATGCGCGGTGCTCACAAGTTCCGCAGTGCGGCCAAACTTCGTTCGTGCTCCCGTGGCCGTCACTACGGCAGTTGCTTCGCCACGCCGGACGAGAGCCCCAGCATAGGTGTCCACACCCGCACCGGCTTCAATGGGCAGAGATTCGCCTGTCAGCATCGACTGATCGAGTTCAACCGATCCACCAGTCAGATGCACATCGGCAGCGACCACCGCGCCAAGCGATAGCTTCACCAGGTCGCCACATACCAATTCCGCGGCCGGTACAGTTTTCCAAACGCCATCGCGCTGGACAGAGGCATTGAGGGCAAGCCGCGATTTCAGTGCCGCCAGGGTGGCTTGGGCGCGCCCCTCCTGGAAGTAGGCAAGCGCTGCATTGAATATCAGGAGGGCCGCAATGACCACAGCCTCGTAGTACTTATGCAACACAAGCTCAAGCACAATAGAGGCTTCGAGCAACCATGGAACTGGCGCCCAGAACTTGGCCAATGCATTACGAAGCGGATGAGCGGACGTATCCGGCATTGCATTGGAGCCGTCCTTTTCAAGACGCGCACGGGCCTCATCACTCGTGAGGCATTTCGAAGGTATGTTCTGGGCCGGTTTTGTCGGCTGACTGGATGGTGCTTGGGCGACAACAGTCGTTGCACTCATAATTGGCCGCCTTTATTTTTGTTTTCGCTACCACGATTCCGAAACGCGCCCGGATGGAATCTTCGCATTAGTCAGGATTTTCGTGGGGATGGAAGGGCAAGCAAGAACTTCCGGCATGGCGGTCTCCTGGCCGAACTAAATAAGAGCGACAGGAATCTTATTCTCCTTGATCTTGAGTGCAAGGGCTGTGCTCTTTTGGACACTTCATTAAGCCCCAGTCTTGCCAAACCGGCAATTATCGAGCTCGATGCAGATCATCGTCTGGCAGCGGTTTACACCTCCGAATTGCTCTCTGTTTCGATTGCGGCCGACTACGCTTCGCTGCCTGTGGGGGAGCCGCTCTTGCATCCATATGGGATCACGAAAACCTGTCAGGTGTCATGTCCCAACTGTCACCGAGGTGTTTGATCCTCGGGTCCACAGACATATGTATTGCTCTGGGAATCCTTATCGGACGGGGTTGCAAGGTCATTTCCTAACTTTGTTTCACGCCTTTTGTAACGGATCGGTCATTCCGTGACTTCATTCTTATGAAAGTGCCACCCGAGGACATCTCACCCGATGAGTTATCGCCTTTATCTATCTCTAGGCCTTTTTCTCCTGTTCTCGATGGGGAGATTGGCCGCCGGTGCGCAGGAACCTCTGACGCTACGGCAAGCCGTCAACATTGCTCTTGGGCAAAGCCCCGATGCGGCGATTGCGCGCGCAGGCAATCAAGAAGCCAAATCGGCGGCCAGCATGGCGCGCACCCAGCTTCTGCCGCAACTCAACTTCACTGAAGACATCTCCCGCGGCGACGATCCGGTCTATGCGTTCGGCACGCGGCTTCGGCAGCGACAGTTTACGCAAGCTGACTTTGCGCTGAACTCGCTGAATTTTCCGCAGCCCATCGGCAACTTCTCCACGCGTTTCTCTGGTTCATGGATGGCTTTCGACTCGCTCAAGACACAGAAGGAGATCCACCGCGCGGATTTGACCAGACAGAGCGCTTTGTCCTCTGCCAAAGCTGTGGACCAGCAGATCGTGTTTCGTGTTGTGGGGGCCTACCAGCAGGTGCTTTATGCGCAGCGAGAGATCGATGTTGCCCAGCACGAGCAGGAAACGGCTGCGGCGCTTCTGACCTCTGTGGATGAGCACGTCAAGGCCGGCCTTGCAGTGGAGTCGGATCGCATGTCGGCTGAGGTGAATGTGGCCGCCCGCAAGCAGGAGCTGATTGCGGCGCAGGGCGACCTGGAACTGGTGTGGGTCCAGTTGCGCGAGGCGATGGGCGACTCGGAGCTGAAAGCAACGGAACTGAAGCCGATCGAGCCGCACACATTCCCGCAAAACACTCTGGAAGATGAGTTGGCGACGGCCGAGAAGACGCGGCCGGATCTGGCGGCGTTAGGACAGGAGCAATCGGCGCAGGCGTCTGCCGTGGGAGCGGCAAAGTCGGACTTCGGCCCACGCGTGAGCGCCTATGGAAACTGGGAAGAAGACCAATCCTCCTTTACCGGCTCGGGAGGCAACAACTGGGTGGCCGGCGTGCAGATTAGCGTGGACATTCTGCCCTTAGGCAGGCGCGCCCAACTTTCGCGCGAGTCTGCTGCCAAGCAGAAGATCGACGCGCAGGTGACCGCCTCTCAGCAGCATCTGCGGCTGGAAGTGAGCCAGGCGCACATTCACCAGAAGACGGCGGAACTCTCCCTGGAGACGGCGCGGGCGGCAATGGACCAATCGGCCGAGAGTCTGCGCATTCTGAAGAATCGTTACAGTGCGGGGCTTGCCACCATCACCGATCTGCTACGAGCCGAGGATGCTGAGCGGCAGAGCCAATCCAATTACTGGCATGCCGTTTACGGAAATGCCATGGCCTATACCGAACTTTTATACGCGACTGGGACACTGACTCCCGATGCGGCGGAGGAATTGCAATGAATACTTTCTTACGGGCAAGTTTGCTAGCCGTTACCGCCGCGATGGTGGCCGGATGTCATGGTACCGACTCTGCGTCGACTGCAGTTGTCGAGACCGTGCAGGCGCGGGTTGTTGAAAGCCGGGTGCAAGAGGTGCCTGTGAACCTGCGATCCACGGGCACGGTTCATGCCAGGGAAACCGCAGTTCTATCCGCGCAGGTGATGGGCCGCATCCAGCAGGTGCTGGTGCGCGAGGGAGACAGCGTACGGGCCGGGCAAACGCTGGTGGTGCTTGACGACGCGGCTTTGCGATCGGCTCTGGAGCAGGCGCAGGCGGGCTTGAAGGCGGCGCAAAACGCGCAAGGCGCGGCGCAGACCAACGCCTCGTTGGCGACAAGCACGTTAAACCGGTACAAACAACTTGAGTCAGAGAAGAGTGTGAGCCCGCAGGAGATGGATGAAGTCTCGCAGCGAGCCGAGGCTGCGGAGGCGAACCTTGAGGCAGTTCGCGCGCAAACCGACGAGGCACGAGATCAGGTAAACGGCGCACACACCATGCTGGGGTATACGCGCCTGGCTGCTCCTTTCTCAGGCATCGTAACGGCGCGGATGGTCGATCCGGGGACGATGGCCGCACCAGGCGTGCCGTTAATCCAGGTTGATCAGGCCGGGGCTCTGCAACTTCAAGCCTCGGTGGATGAGTCGGCAATTGGCGCGGTACACAAGGGGATGAAAGTGCAAGTGGCGATTGATGGCGCCGGTTCCTCGAGTATGACGGGGACCGTTGCGGAGATTGTGCCCGCCGCCGATCCATCGAGTCATAGCTTTCTCGTCAAGATCGACTTGCCTTCTTCAGCTCAATTGCGCGCTGGCATGTATGGAACGGCTGAGTTTGCCAACGGCACCCGCCAGGCGATTCTGATTCCGCGCTCGGCGGTTGTCATGCGCGGCTCACTGGCCTGCGCCTACGTCCTCGACGGTCAAGGGATTGCGCAACTCCGCTATCTCACGCTCGGCACGGGACAAGGCAATCTCATCGAGGTTCTGTCAGGCGTTTCCTCGGGCGAAAAACTCGTTGACGCGCCTTCAGACCGCGACCTCGCCGGCAAGCGCATTGAGGTCCAGCAATGAAGCAAGACCTTGGAATCGCCGGACGCCTGGCCCATTCATTTCTCAACTCCAAGCTGACGCCGCTCATTATTGCCGCGTCGCTGGCCCTTGGAATCTTCTCCGTTGCAATCATTCCGCGAGAGGAGGAGCCACAGATCCTTGTTCCCATGCTGGACATCACCACCACCATGCCGGGTGCGTCCCCAGCGGAGGTGGAAGAGCGCGTCACACTTCCGATCGAGACGCTCGTGCATCAGATCTCGGGCGTCGAATATGTGTACTCGACGTCTGCGCCAGGACAAAGCCTGGTGATTGTGCGTTTTCTGGTCGGCACGCCGCAGGAAGACGCGCTGATCAAGGTCTACAGCAAGCTCTACTCGAACTTCGATCGCATGCCGCCGGGAGTTTCGCAGCCGCTGATCAAGGCTCGCTCGATCGACGATGTGCCGATCCTGGCCATGACGCTGTGGGGTGAGCATTACAACGGCTATCAATTGCGCGCCATCGCGGACGAGATGCAACACAACATTGCGCAGATTTCCGACGTATCTGAGACGACGATCATCGGCGGCCTTCCACGCACCATGCGCGTGGTGCTATGTACGGAAAAGCTGAGTGCCTACGGCCTATCGCCTATGGCAATCGTTGGGCATTTGCAAGCCGCAAATGCGAGCGTGCAGGCGGGAAACTTCTCTGATAACAATCAGGAGGTCCGTGTCGACGCCGGCAATCTCTTCAACAGCCGCGAGGATCTGGAAGCTGTGGTCGTGGGCGTGGTGCGTGGGCATCCGGTGTACTTGCGCAACGTGGCTGACAAGATTGTGGATGGCGCCGCGGAGCCGTCGGACTATGTGGTCTACGGCACGACCAACGCGAGCGCCACAGCGCAACAGGGATTGCGCCAGTATCCGGCAGTGACGATTACCGTGGCCAAGCGCAAAGGGATGAATGCAACCGATATCTCGAATGCGGTGCTCAAGCGCGTGCATGAGATGCAGGGCGTGACCATTCCCAACGATGTGACGGTGACCACAACACGGAATTACGGAGAGACGGCAAAGGCCAAATCGGATGAATTGCTGGAGCATCTGCTGCTGGCCACGTTGTCCGTGACTCTGCTTGTCGCGCTCTTTCTCGGGTGGCGCGAGTCGGGTGTTGTGCTGCTGGCCATTCCAGTCACGCTCGCGCTCACCATGTCGGTGTTTTACTTCCTGGGTTACACCATCAATCGCGTTACGCTGTTTGCCCTGATTTTCTCGATCGGGATTCTTGTCGATGACGCCATTGTCGTGGTCGAGAACATGGTGCGCCACTTCCGGTTGCCTGAAAATCATGGGCGGCCGATGAGTGAAGTCGCGGTCGAAGCAGTTGCAGAAGTGGGCAATCCAACCATTCTGGCCACTTTCGCCGTGATTGCCGCGGTATTGCCGATGGCCTTTGTCCGCGGTCTGATGGGGCCCTACATGCGCCCTATCCCCGTGGGCGCCTCTGCGGCCATGCTCTTCTCGTTGCTGGTTGCCTTCGTAGTTTCGCCCTGGGCGGCCCTCCGGCTTGTTGGGCGCCATCTTGAAGGAGCCAAAATACTGGAGCCCGAGACGGAGAACTGGCGGACCAGACTCTATCGCCGCGTCATGACGCCTCTGATCCAGTCTGCGCGCAATCGCTTCCTGTTTTTCACTGGAGTGGTGGTGCTGTTTCTGGTCTCGGTGGCGCTGGTGCCGCTCGGCCTCGTGAAAGTAAAGATGTTGCCGTTCGATAACAAGAGCGAACTCCAGGTGGTCATCAACATGCCCGACGGCACTCCCCTTGAGCAGACTGCGCGCGTGGCCCAGGCGTTGGGAGAAGAACTCGCTCGGCAGCCGGACGTACTCAACTACCAGACGTACACCGGAACATCCGGGCCTTATAACTTCAACGGACTGGTGCGCCACTACTACATGCGCCGCCAGCCGAATCAGGCCGATATCCAGGTAAACCTGTTGCCAGCCAAGCAACGCAGCCTGCAAAGCCATGCCGTTGCCAAGCGTCTTCGTCCGTTGCTCGACACGATTGGTAACGCCTATGGCGCGCGCATTCAGGTGAGCGAAGTACCGCCGGGACCGCCGGTGGTACAGACGCTTGTGGCAGAGGTTTACGGGCCAGATATGGCTGGTCAGACTCAGGTTGCGCAGCAGATCAAGTCGATCTTTCAACATACCGACGGCGTGGTTGATACAGACTGGTACGTCGAAGACCCAGAGCCAAGACTGGTGATACGCGTGGATGAGGTGAAGGCCGCGCAACACGGCATCGCGGTCTCCGATGTATCCCATGCCCTGGCGCTTGCCATCTCTGGAACCGAGGTCGGCCTGATTCATGATCAGACAGCGCGAGAGCCCGTGCCCGCAATTGTCGAACTTGACCGCGCCGATCGTTCTTCCGAGCAGGGTTTGGACAATATTCGCCTGCCCGGTGCCGACGGCGGCATGGTTTCCCTGCGCGAGTTGGTCATCGTCGAGCACAAGACCATCGAGCCCAGCATCTATCACAAGAACTTGCGCCGCGTGGTCTATGTCACGGGAGATGTAGCGGGCGCGGTGGAAAGCCCGGTCTACGCAATCCTGCAGATGAATAAGGAACTCGACCACCTTAAGTTACCCGCTGGATACACGCTGGCCCGCTACAACGCGTCGATGCCAGAGTCCACGGACCATTACTCGATGAAGTGGGACGGCGAATGGCAGATTACGATCGAGGTCTTCCGCGACATGGGTCTGGCATTCGCCGCGGTGCTCGTACTCATTTACGTGCTTGTGGTCGGCTGGTTCCGCTCCTTTATCGTGCCGCTGATCATCATGGCTCCCATCCCTCTAACACTCGTCGGCATCATGCCCGCTCATGCCATGTTGGGCGCATTCTTCACAGCGACGTCGATGATCGGCTTCATCGCCGGCGCAGGCATCATCGTGCGCAACTCGATTATCCTCGTCGACTTCATTGAGCTCCGAATCAGCCAGGGAATGCCCCTTGCCGAGGCGGTGATTGATGCAGGCGCAACTCGATTCCGTCCTATGCTCCTGACTGCGGCAGCGGTTGTCGTCGGCGCGAGTGTAATTCTGACCGATCCCATCTTTCAGGGGCTCGCACTTTCGCTGATTGCAGGAGCGGTGGCATCGACTTTCCTCTCGTGGCCGACCATTCCAGTGCTTTACTTCATGGTTCACTCGCGGCATCAAGCCGCGCCTGATCATCAGCCTGAAACCGAACAAGGAGATTCTCTATGACCGTTGAACGCGGACTTCGCCTGATGGCGGGAGTCATCGTGTTGATCTCAGTTGCATGCGCTCACTATCTATCGTTGTACTGGCTTTGGCTGACCGCATTCGTCGGGCTCAACCTGCTCCAGTCGGCTTTCACGAATTGGTGTCCCGGCATGTTGATTCTGCGGGCCATCGGGCTGAAGGATGCGAATTGCGCATCCAAGTGAGCCGACATGTCTGAAAAACGATTTGATGCGACGCTCGCTTACCGGCTCGATCTCCCGGAGCGCACTACCTGGCTTCCGCCGGATGAAGTGATTCGCGCTCTGGCCGTCGAAGCCGGTGCTACTGTGGTCGATTTAGGCGCGGGCACCGGCTATTTCGCGCTGCCGCTTGCCCGCGCGATCGGTGCCGCAGGCCGGGTGATTGCGGTCGATGCGCAAGACGAGATGCTCGAACTCCTGAGAAGAAAAATCTCCTCTTCGGCGGTGTCGAACATCGAACTGGTCCGCGCCGAAGCGGATCGTATCGCTCTGCCCGACTCCGCGTGCGACCTCATCTTTCTCGCCAATGTCTGGCACGAGATCTCCGATCGAGTGGCGGCTCTCGCGGAAACAAAACGCGTTCTGAAAGCCCAGGGGCGCATCGCAATCCTCGATTGGAGACCGGATGTCGAGCCGGAACACGGCCCACCCCTCGAGCACCGGTTGACCCCGGCGAGTGCTGTAGCAGAACTGGTCGCCGCGGGGTTTCAGCCGGGCTCGCAGCGAAACATCGGCAAGTACGCCTGGCTGGTTCAAGCGGCTGCATGAAGCCAGGCATGCAACCCACGGGCGCAATGACGAGTCACAAAACCCATTCCGGATCGCCGCACATCCTTCGATTGATGGATGAAGTCTATCTCGAGATGTACCGGTTGGAGGAAGGTCGTGCAGGAGCCGAATTGGGTCTCGCACTTGCCTTGTTGCGCGCATGGATCGCCACAGACTCCAATCCTGAAGGCGCTGGGAATCGGGAGTGCCTCGGTAAGGTGGCTCCCATTTGCCTGCAAATGATTGAAGCGGCCTTGAAACAGAATGCCCCGGCGCTTCCCTGTGCGCAGTGAATTGGCGGGCTCCAGTGCAAGCGATTCTCACTTCATTCACGCGTGAGAATATACTGGTCTGACTCCAGATTCACCCAAACGATGCGACCAGAACTGATCCGAGCCACCGACCTCCTCCGCCAAGACACTCCCGAAGCTGTCGAGGAGGCAATCGGTTTACTTCAGAACACGGTCTATTCGTTCAGCATGAAGGTCTGTGGGCATCCTGAAGATGCCGAAGACACCATGCAGGAGGTGCTCTCCCGTTCTATCGGGCACCTTGCCAAGATCGAGACCCCGCAGCAGATGGCCGTCTGGCTTTACACCGTGACCAGAAACCGCTGCTGGCGCATGCGCCGCAAGCCTGCACACGCTCCGACACACCTTCTCTCGCTCGATGAGCTGATGCCGGACGGTGACGAACTGGGCAGGCTGCTTGAGGATGCAGCGGCAGGTCCGGAAAGGAACATCCTCGCCGCCGAGCAGCACCACCTGCTGCATCAGGCAATCCTCCGCATCCCGGCCACATTGCGCATCGTTCTTGTGCTCCACGATATGGAAGAGCTAACCACCGAGCAGGTTGCGCAGGTTCTCTCGCTTCAGCAGGGAACGGTACGGATTCGCCTCCATCGCGCGCGTCTCAGCGTGCGCAAGGAGATGAGCCAGCTACTAAGGGCCATTCCCGATCTATCCAAACACGCCAGACCCTCGGCGAGTAAGGCCAAGCACGCCCGGGCCAACGGCGTGCAACGTCCGGCTGAATGCCGCGATCTGTTCGCCAACCTCTCCGAGTATCTCGATGGTCGCGCGGAACCACTGACCTGCGAACAGATGCGCGACCACATCGAGGCATGTCCGTCCTGCGTGGCGTTTCTGCGCGATCTGCGCAGCGCCATCGATCGTTGCCGATCCCTGGAGATTCCTTGCGACTCGGCCGTGGCGCCGCGTCTGCGCGCCATCCTCACCAGGGAGTACTTGCGCATGTTGGCGATCCCCGTCTCCAAAAATGTTCCCGCCATGATGTAACGAGTTGCCGCTCTTGTGGCTTTCTTCTTGTGTAAGAGGAAAACCACTATGCAAGTGAAGATCACACATCTCGATCGAGTGAAGTTTGCCATTCAGTCGGGTTCGCACTCGATTCTCTGCGACCAGCCCGCGGAAAATGGCGGGGAAGACTGCGGCATGACGCCCCCGGAATTGCTGCTCGCGTCGTTGGGCTCTTGCGCGGCCTTCTATGCTGTTCAGTATCTGAAGACACGCAATCTCGCGGAGACAGGCGTGGAGGTCACAGTGACCGCCGAAAAGTTGAAACAGCCTGCCCGCATTGGCAACTTCCGCGTGAATATTGTGTGTCCCGTCTCACTCATGGAAGAACAGACAGAGGGCCTCATGCGCTCCGTGCATCACTGCCTGGTTCACAACACGCTGTTGTCGCCGCCCGAGATCGCAATTGAACTGGCCATCAAAGGAACGACCGACCTTCACGCATGACAGCATGGGTAGGACGTTTTCGCATCGTGTGGCCGCCATTAATTGCATTGAACGACTGATCTAAGGGATCTAACCAAGCATCGTGTCCAAGAATGTCTTCTTTATCGGATTGATCCTCGCCGCCAGCGGCCTTGTGTCACCGCCAATTGCATTGGCCGGAGGTCTCATCTACGGCTTCTCTTTCATTCATCCATACCATGTTGATGCAAAGAAGCTATCCAAGATCCTCCTCCAGGTGTCCGTAGTTGGTCTCGGATTTGGCATGGATTTGCGGCAGGTTCTCCAAGCGGGACGTGCCGGCTTCATCTATACCGCTGCCGGTATCAGCTTCGCTTTGCTTTTGGGCTGGGGGCTGGGCAGACTCCTGCGCGTAAAACAAAGAATCTCATTTCTCATTTCGGCCGGTACCGCCATCTGCGGTGGCAGCGCCATTGCCGCGATTGCCCCAATCACCAATGCGACCCAGGAAGAGATTGCCATCTCGCTAGGAACTGTATTTGTGCTGAACTCGGTTGCCTTGCTTGCATTCCCAGCAATCGGGACAATCCTGCACATGACGCAGACCCAGTTTGGCCTCTGGTCGGCGCTCGCCATTCATGACATAAGTTCCGTCGTAGGCGCGACAACAAAGTACGGAGCTGTGGCTCTTGCGATTGGGACTACCGTAAAGTTAGCCCGTGCTCTATGGATCGTACCGCTGTCAATCGGGACCGCTATGGCTAAAAAGAGCAAGGCGCGCGTTCAATGGCCTTGGTTTATTCTCTTCTTCTGCCTCGCGGCTGTTGCCAACACTTGTGTTCATATTTTCCAGTCGTCCTATTCGGTGCTGAAGCATCTGGGCGTTATCGGCCTGACCGTCACGCTCTACCTGATTGGAACCGGGCTCTCCATGAAGACCCTCCGCGAAGTCGGTATTCGACCGTTTTTGCAAGGAATAATTCTCTGGATATTCATCGCGGCGGGATCGCTGGCCCTGATCCGCAGCGGTTGGATTCATCTATAGTGTGTCTCAGACATTCTTAGGTCGCGGATGGGCTGGAGCCGCCAACTCACGGACGAAGAAGGGGCTTGAATTTCTCTTCAATCAAGTTCAAGTCAGTTTCACCTCGGAATAGAGCCTGGATTTTGCCTTGGCTGTCGATCAGAAAAGCCAAAGGGAGGCCAAGCACTCCTCCGTATAATCTTCCAAGTTTGTCATCGCCCATCGCTACGGGGTAGTTTAGCCTCTGCTTTTCGTACATCTTTCGCGCCAGTTCCGGATCGTCGTCCATCGAGATGCCGATGATTTGCAAGCCACGCGAGCCGTATTGGGTTTGCCAGGCAACAAAACGAGGCATTTCAACCAGGCAGGAAGCACACCATGTGGCCCAAAAATCAAGCAATACAACCTTGCCGCGATAAGTGCGGAGATCCAGCTTCCGATGATGCAAATCGGTGCGTACGAACTCCGGCGCTTTTTTGTGAAGTAGCGAAGTTGCCGCTACCGGAGCCTGTGCCGTGCTCACCCCAACACAGAGGCACAAAAGCAGCGTCACTGTAGATGAGTGGCGGAGTGTGGGCGGCGCGATCCCTGCGGCCTTCGGAGTCGCTGGCGCGCCTCGCCACCATTCCTCGTTAGTAGCCCTGTTCAACCGGGTGTCCCTTGTCGGCCCAATCGGTGCCAAAACTGTCGGCCAGATAGAGGGCCTTCACATTGGTAAAACCCATGTCGCGCAATTTCGCGAACGCTGGCCCAAGGTTCGGACAACGATTCCAGGGACAGCAGCCGCAATAAAGCACAATGAGCTTTTTACGCGAAAGTGCGTTCACCCGATTCTGCAGTTGCTCGATTCCTGCTGGCTGTGATCCCGGCCCGGCGTATTCCGAACCTGGGATATGCGCCTGGGCGAAGAGCATATGCGAGCCAACTTGCAAGATCAGAGGCTTGTCTTTGTTTGTCGTTTGCAGCAGTTGGACCAGCGCCTCCGGTTTCAGCAACTGAGCCTCTGGAATGGAAGTTGCGCTTCCCGTAAGAACTGGGGTGAACTGCGCTCGGATCTGCGGCAAGAGAGAGAGAAAAGCAAATCCGAGAAGAGCGGCAGTCCCTGGCCGCCCAACCAAGCCAATCTTCATGTTGCTCCTCCGAAGCGAGTTTGACCGATAATGTTATGCGCTTTCACTGTTCGACAATGGTGCAATGTGAATTCAGGTGAGCAGAATTGACCATTCTTCATCGAATGCTCTTGCATATTATGCTCCTACTCTGAGCATCCGTCAGATCTGCGCTTGGGGTAATCGGCGATGTGTCCCGGACTGGCAACTGGTTAAACAGTCCTATCTCCCTGCGAGGAAAGAGGAACCCACTGGTATTGACCCTATTTCCAGCGTTTTTGTCTTCGTTGTTTACGATGCACTTTTTGTTGCCTGGGTATACAACTTAACTACGCTGTCTGCATCGATAAACTGTGAAGGCATACCGCAGCGAGGCATTGTGCACGCAGGCATAGCTTTGGGGGTACTCCAAATTTGCGTAATGGGAATTATGCAATTTGACTGCGACACAGGACCGAGAGATTGCATGAATGTCGGCACCGGTGCAGTCGCTTCTGCTGGTGGAGGGTTGCTCAAATGACAACCGATCTGAATACGACAGCCTCTGAAAGACAAAGGTCGCCCTGGTTTCGAGTGGTGCAGGTGCTGCTTCTCGCCACTTTTGTAGTTGCCGTTTTTCTGCTCGGTCTAGGCATGGTACATCACCGTTTCTTCAAAGGCAGCCGTGTTGACCAGTTTGGCCATGTCAGGCAATAGCGGCTGCTGATGAGGGTTCTTGCCGCGACTGGCTGTTTTTTCAAAAGAGTTGAGCAACCTATCTGCGCGATCGTACCGTCAAAGAGTTTGACGATCCCTAATGCCCTTATTTGTCGGCGCGGTCATAGGTCGCGTCCGCCGAATGGGTTATACTTCGACCTGGATCCTAGTGAAAGTGCATCGTTGGACTGCAACTCGGTCATTCAATGTCTTGGGGATCCTCGCCTCCCTGGGGTTGGCTGTCTGTGTGTTTGCGTGGGGTCTGCAATATAGGCTTTCGCTTTACGATCCACCTCAGGCTGCTTCTCATCGAATTCCACAGGCCAAGCTCCTATCCAGAAATGAGCGATCTGGAATCGCGGAAAGCCCACTGGTAGCTCGCACGAAAACCTCCACCAGGGTTAGCTACACCGTTCCTACTGCCGTCTTCTTCTTTCTGCTGCTGGATCTAAGCATATTGAACCCACAAGCATCAGGCCAAAGAAAACAGCGCACGAGTGGTGTCTGGCGACTTCGTCGCGGCCTATTCAATATCTTCTTCGTTCGCCCCCCGCCCATTCTCGCCTAGTTGTTCCTCTCCGCATAAGTTTGACGCATCTGGCTCGGGCCAATTGGCCGAGTGCCGCATGATCTCCACCGACAGACGTGTCACACCATTTTGGCCCCAGCGGTCACGGGATTTTTACGAGGTGCAATCGAGACATGCGAAAGCAGACTTCCTTGATTCTCGCAATAGGATTGGCGTCTACGGTGACGGCCAGCATCGCTGCATGTCACTCGTCGGATAGCAAATCAGCCGCAGCTGTTCCATCCGCAAAGGTCACCACAGCGCAGCGTGGCGACATTTCGCATGTGCTGACGCTGGCCGGCCAGTTCCAGCCCTACCAAGTGGTGGACGTGCACCCAAAAGTTAGCGGCTACATGTCGCGCATCAATGTGGATATCGGCGACGTCGTTCATCAAGGCCAGACGCTGGCGGTCCTGGAAGTGCCGGAGTTGAAGGCGCAGTTGCAGCAAACAGAGTTTCAACTTAAGCAGAGCAACGAAGAGATCACGCAGGCGGAGAACGGAGTCAGTCGCGCCGAGGCAGAACATTCGGCTCTGCACGCTCAGTCGGAACGGCTGAAGCAGGCGGCCGAGGGAAGGCCGGGGTTAATTGCGCAACAGGAACTGGACGATGCCCAGGCCAAGGATCTGTCGTCGGAGGCACAGGTAGACGCAGCCAAATCGGCATTGGCGGCGGCGCAGGAACATGCAAACGCAGCGAGGTCGGACAATCAGCGCATCGCGGCGATGGAAAACTATACCAACGTGACGGCGCCTCTCGACGGGGTTGTGATTTGGCGCTACGCGGACACCGGCGCTCTGATCCAAGGCGGCACCAACTCCAACGATCAGGCGCTTCCCATCGTACGGTTGTCGCAGAGCAATCTTCTCCGGCTGCGCGTCCCGGTGCCCGAGGACGATGTGAAATACGTCCAAGACGGCGACCAGTTGCAGGTGCGCGTGGATGCGATCGGCCGTTCTTTCACGGGAAAGATCGTGCGCTTTACGCGCGATGTGAATTTCGAAACCCGGACCATGGAAACGGAAGTAGATGTCGAGAACAAGGATCTGTCGATTGCGCCAGGGATGTATGCCAACACTATGTTGCAACTCGCGCATGTGACCAATGTAGTGACGATTCCTGTTGAGGCGCTGGTCCTCAACGGGCAGCAGGAGACAGTCTACGTACTCGACGGCAGTAATCACATTCAAATTCGCAACGTCGCGGTGGGACTGCAGGGATCGAAGCTCGCCGAGATCACCAGCGGACTCAACCCCGGAGACCGGGTGGTAGCAGGGGGTCAGGATAAGTACCAGGAGGGCGAAGAAGTGAGCCCGCTGCTCGCCGCTTCGCCCGCCTCGGAGACCGTGCAGGAGACGGGCGGCATGATCGACATGAAAGCCGAAACGAGCGATGGAGGCGCGCACTGATGCCGAAGTTTGCTCTCAGATTCCCCTACTTCATTATCATGTTGTGCCTGCTGGTGTCTCTTGTGGGAGCGGTCAACGTCGCTCAGATGCCGGTGGATCTGTTTCCCAAGATTGATATGCCGGTGGTGGTGGTGGCCACGTTCTATAACGGGATGCCTCCAGAGCAGATTGAAGCTGACATTACGAATACGTTTGAGCGCTTTTTTACACTCGGCGCCAATATCGATCACAGCGAGTCACGTTCGTTGACTGGCGTGAGTCTGATCAAGATTTATTTCAAGCCTGGCACCGATCCCAACGCGGCATTGAGCAACATCGCCAACCTGGCCATGGCCGATCTGCGCCGACTGCCGCCGGGGACGCTGCCCCCGGTGGTGCTGGGCATGGATGCCTCCACGCAGCCTGTGTGCCTGGTAACGCTGAAGGGTCAGGGACTGAACGAGACCAACCTGAAGGACCTGGCGCAGTTCCAGGTGCGCAACCAGATTTCCAATGTCCAGGGCGCATCGGTGCCGCAGCCTTACGGAGGAACATATCGGCAGATCCAGATCTACGTAGATCCGCTGAAGTTGGAAGCGCGTAACCTGAGCCTGAACGACGTGGTGACGTCGGTAAACAGCTCAAACCTGATTTTGCCCGCGGGCGACGTGCGCATCGGCTCCAAGGACTACAACATCTACGCCAACAGTCAGTTTCCTGATGCGAATTCGATGAACCAGATGCCGCTGAAGTCGGTGGGCAACTCGTCGGTGCTGGTCGGTGACATCGGCAAGGCGATCGACTCTGGAGCCTTGCAATACAACATCGTGCGCATCGACGGACAGCGTTCGGTTTACGTGCCGGTCTTCAAGCAGGGCGGCGACAGCAACACCATTACCATCGTCAACGGAATGAAGGCCGCGATCAAGCATCTGGTCGATATTCCTGAATCCCTGAAGACAGCAGTGGTATTCGACCAATCCCTTTTCGTCAAATTGGCGATCAAGAATGTCTCGAAGGAAGCGTCCATCGGCCTGGTGCTGACCGGGGTGATGATTCTCGTTTTCCTGGGCAGCCCGCGCGCCATGATCGCCGTAGTCCTTTCCGTTCCTCTTTCGATGGTGGTCTGCCTTCTGATCGTCGGTTACACGGGCGGCTCCATCAACACCATGATCCTGGGTGGACTGGCGCTGGTCTTCTCCAGGCTGATCGATAACGGCGTGATCGTGCTTGAAAACATCTTCCGGCACATGGAGATGGGTGAATCACCGCAGGTTGCGGCGGAGACGGGAGGAACAGAAGTCTCGATGGCGGTGCTGGCTGCCACTTTCACTACATCCATCGTGTTTTTTCCAGTGACGTTTTTTACTGGTGTGAGCAAGTACATCTTCACGCCGATGGCGCTGGGAGTGGTGCTCTCGATCTTCGCATCGTACTTCTTCGCCATGACCGTGGTGCCGCTCTTCTGCGCCAAATTCATCCGCCTGCACGGCGACGTTGAAGGCAACCAATCTCGGCTGACCTTCCTCACGCGCTTCGAGACCAAATTCAACGAAAAATTCCAGGCCATGCTGAACTGGTACGAGGGACGTGCGATGCAGGCGATGGAGCGACCCGGCTTTACCGCCGCAGCGATCCTCGGCGGTGTAGTGCTGTTGCTGTTGGTTACGATTCCCTTCATCGGCCGCGCGTACTTTCCCCGCACTGACCCAGGCCAATTCATCATCGACGTGCGAATGCCAAGCGGCACGCGTCTTGAAGTAAGTAACGACTACATCGCAAAAGTCGAAAACATCATCCGCAGTGTGGTGCCAGCAAAGGATCTGGATATGATCGTCTCCAACATTGGCGTCTATCCCGATCTTTCGGCCATCTACACTACCAATGCCTCGATGGACACCGCCTTTGTACAGACCAGCCTGAAGGAGGGCCACAGTACCGGGAGCTATGTGTACATGCGCCGTGTACAGGAAAAGCTTGCGCGCGAGATGCCGGAGCTCTCGACCTATTTCCAGGCCGGCGGTCTGGTCGATTCGGTCATCAATCAGGGACTGCCGGCTCCCATCGACATTCAGATCAAGTCGCAGGATATGGATGGCTCCTATGCCCTGGCCACGCAACTGGCGGCGAAGATCAAAGCGATGCCCAACGTGAGCAATGTGTATATCCCACAGAGCATCGATTATCCCGGCCTGGCGCTGAACATCGACCGCGAGCGCGCCAGCCTGATCGGGCTTTCGGCCAAAGAGGTGGTCGACGACGTAATTACCGCGCTCACTTCGGACGGCATGGTGGCTCCCAGCTATTGGATCGATCCGAAGAGCGGCAACAACTATATGGTCACGGTGCAATACGCAAACAGCTGGATCGACAACATGTCGATGGAGGATATGAAGAACATTCCGCTGCGCGGGGTGCGCCCTGCCGGCTACAGCCCGATGCAGGAAGGCGGGCAGTCGGATCCAGCCTCATCGCAAGCGACCGGCAACGAGAACTCGGCGGGCTACGTGCCCTTGGGAGCGGTGGCCAATATCCAGCAGATCAACACGCCCACCGAGGTGGACCACAACCAAATTCGCCGCGTGATCGACATTTATGTGGCCACCAAGAGCGAGGCACTGCAGGGTGTGGGCGGGCAAATCGAGCGTCTGCTGGCTGACACGAAGCACGACAAGAACACGGTGATCGATGTGAGGGGGGCTGTGGTGAGCATGAACCAGGCATTCCACGACTTCGGCGTTGGCCTCATCATTGCCATCCTGCTCGTCTACCTGATTCTGATGGCCCAGTTCGCTTCGTTCATCGACCCTTTCATCATCCTGATGGCGATTCCACCGGGGCTGGCTGGCGTGGCACTCATCCTCCTGGTCACCGGCAGTTCACTGAACATCATGTCGCTGATGGGAGTGATCATGATGGCCGGCATCGTAGTGTCGAACAGCATTCTGATCGTCGAGTTCGCTGGGATTCTTCATAAGCAGGGTATGGGGCTTAAGGCAGCGGTGGTGGAGTCGTGCAAGGTTCGTCTGCGCCCCATTCTGATGACCTCGCTGGCGACGCTGCTCGGCATGATTCCCATGGCGCTGGGACTGGAGGCGGGTAGCGAACAGTATGCGCCATTGGCGCGGGCCATCATCGGCGGATTGGCGCTTTCCGTCGTCGTCACCATGTTCCTCGTCCCAGCGGTGTATCTGGTGATCCATGGACGGGACGAAGCCAAGATCGCGGTCGCAGAGGAATAGACATGACTGAATCCGAAAAGAGAAGATCGATTCCTTCCGCGTATGCGTTATTTTTAATGGTCCTTTTGCCGTGCGCAATGCGCTCGCAACAGGCGCAGGCGCCGATGGCGCAAACGCCCTCCCTGCAACTTCCGGCTAAACAAGCGCCAGCTGGGCCTGCTGTTTCTTCAGGACCGAGGCTGACACTCGCAGACGCGGAGCGCATGGCGATCGAGCGCAACCCAAACATTAGCGTGGCGCGGCTCATTGCGCTTGCGCAGGCACAGATGACGCGTGAGGTGCGTTCTGCCGAACTGCCCACGGTTCAGGGTGCCCTGACGGCAGCAGGCGCGCACGAAAACAGCCGCATCACCGCAGGCCTACTGAATAATCCATCGGTCTACGACCGCGCCGCAGGCGGCCTGTCAGTGAGCCAACTGATCACCGACTTCGGGCGAACGCATAACCTGGTGCGGAGCGCGCAATCGAACGCAGAAGCGCAACTCGAAAACGAGCGTGCCACGGAACTCGACATCACGCTGACTGTGGATCAGGCATTCTATCAAGTGTTAACGAGCCAGGCGGTGCTGAAGGTGGCGGAAGCGACTGTAAAACAGCGCCAGGCGACGGTGGACCAGGTTGGAGCCCTCTCCAAGGCAAAGCTGCGGTCGGATCTCGATCTGAGCTTTGCGCAAGTGCAACTCTCGCAGGCCAAACTGCTTTTGCTGGACGCCGAGAATGACGCCGCCGACGCCATGGCGAGTCTCAACACCGTGCTGGGCTCCGAACGGAATGAGCAATATACGCTCGTGGATGAGACTACTGCCAGTCCTGACCCGGCACCCGAGGACGCCGAGGCGCTCTTGCAGACGGCATTTACCGCGCGTCCCGATCTTGCAGCGCTCAACTACAACTACACCGCTGCCCGCCAGTTCAGCACTGCCGAACGCGATCTGTGGATGCCGACCGTTTCGGCGCTGGCCGCGGTGGGTGGCACGCCGGTGCGCGCGGATCAGATTCAAACCTCGTGGTACGGCGCCGCTGGCGCAAACATTAGTATTCCGGTCTTCAATGGATTTCTGTACAACGCCCGCGCACAGGAGGCAAAGCTGCGCGCCAATGCTGCCGGGGAACAAGTGAGGAACTTGCGCGATGTGATTGCGCGTGATTTACGCACCGCGGTCCTGAATGCCCAGAACGCGTTCCAGCGCATCGGCGTCACGCAGGAAATGCTGAACGAGTCGAACTTGGCTCTCGATCTTTCAGAGGAACGGTACAAGATCGGCTTGAGCGGGATCGTGGAGCTGACCCAGGCGCAGCTTGCACAAACGCAGGCAGAGATCGACTATGCTAATGCCCGCTATGCCTATCAAACCGCGCTGGCGGTGGTACGGTTCCAGACGGGCCAGTAGAAGATCCTCAAGGAGCTGCCCCCTGAATGAACATCCTTTCATTCACAATATCCGTATTTTGCATCTCCATCCTGGCTGGCTTGCTCGGTGCACTGACGGGACTCGGCGGGGAGTTGTTATTGTTCCAGTCCTCTGTCTTGCGTTCAAGATCGACCTCCACTATGCGATTGGGGCCTCGCTTGTGTCCGTGATTGCAACCTCGTCAGGAGCCGCAGCGGCTTATGTTCGGGAGGGTTTTTCCAATATCCGTATCGGAATGTTTTTGGAAATCGCTACTACGCTTGGTGCGTTGTTCGGAGCGTATCTAACAGCCAAGATCTCCGGAAATTGGATTGGAGTAATCTTCGGCGTTGTGCTCTTGTACTCAGCGTGGGCGTCTTTGCATAAACCTCCGGCAGAGCCGAAGACAACCCAACCCGACTCTCTCGCGATACGACTGAATTGCAGGGGGTCCTACCCAACGCAAAGCGGCAAAGAAGAGTATGTCGCTCAGCATGTCCCGACCGGCTTCGGCATCATGTTCATTGCTGGAACACTTTCAGGTTTATTGGGCATAGGCTCGGGAGCAGTGAAAGTCCTGGCGATGGACCAGGTCATGAAGTTGCCATTCAAGGTTTCGACGACTACCAGCAACTTCATGATCGGCGTAACGGCTACAGCTAGTGCGGGATTCTATTTAAGCCGCGGATACATTCTCCCAGGATTGTCGATGCCGGTCGTACTTGGGGTTCTCGCGGGCTCTCTTGTTGGCTCTCGCGTTCTCGTGAATGCTCACGTCCGGACTTTACGCCTGGTATTCAGCATTGTCATTGTTGCGTTGGGCGCAGAGATGATCTTCAATGGCCTGACGGGGAGGCTCTGAATGTCATACCTAGGGGATCAAAGACTTGAGATCGCAATGGGGCGCTTGCTCCAAATCGGGGTGACCGTTGCGGCAATGGTCGTCTTGGTTGGAGGCCTTCTGTATTTGAAGCACTCCACAGGTCCATTACCTAACTACCAGCAGTTTCATGGCGCCCCAACCGCATATGAGTCTGTTCACGGCATCTTGGGTGGCCTAGGAAGATTCGATAGCCAGAGCCTGATCGCATTTGGCATCCTCTTACTGATTGCGACGCCAATTTGCCGTGTCATCTTCGGCGTGGTTGGATTCTCACTCCTCAGGGACCGTTTCTATGCGGCAGTGAGTGTGACCGTGTTGATCATTCTGATTTTGAGCCTTGTTTCCAGGAGATAACGACCATGCCAGTGATTGGCGATAGGCCCGAATTGAACCTGAAGTCCGTTATCTACGCAACAGATTTTTCTCTCTGCTCCAAGAACGCCGGCCTCTACGCCGCGCGCATGGCTGCCTTTTTCTCAGCAAAGCTGCTGGTGACTCATGCCTTCACGCTGGAACAAGCCGCGTTGGAAGTTGAAATCGGTGACAGACGATTAAGCCAGCAGAGACAGAACTTGACGCATCGTCTATTGGGAGAAGCTGATCTCCTGGGAGCAAATTCGATCGAGATCATTCCCACACTTTTGGAAGGATCTCCGGAAGATGTGATTCCAGATCTGGCGAATAAGCATGAGCCGTCCATGATCGTCCTGGGAACGCATGGTGGAGGTCGGTTTGAGCGAGGGATCATTGGCTCGGTCGCGGAGAAGATTCTAAGGTCCACCCGCTGGCCAGCGCTCACCGTTGGGCCTCATGTTCAGCCCTTGTCCTCACAAGCGTTCCCGTTCGAGAAAATTCTTTTTGCGACCGATTTTACTGAGGCAGCCGCAAATGCTGCGACCTATGCAGTTACATTCGCTGAAGTTTTCGCGGCGAAGATTGATGTGCTCAATGTGATTCAGGAAGACGCAATCGAGCATCCAGATCAACTCGCCGATCTTCAGACTCGCTTCTTCAGTGCCCTTGACGCACTCGTGCCACAATGTGCCAAAGAATTCAGCGATCCAAGAACCTATGTGGCTATCGGCGGGGCGCACGACAAGATCCTCGAACACATCAGAGAGCGATCTATCGAACTTCTGGTGCTCGGTATCCGGAAGACTTCCCATATCAGCATGGAGATGAGAACATCCGGGGCCTTTCGAATCATAGTAGATGCTCCTTGCCCAGTCCTGACGATTAGAAGCTGAGAAGTGGATCGCTTTGCCGGAGAATTCGATGGGAAGACGGAAGAACCGTTCGAGTGACGAATACAGTCACACCCCTACAACACTGCTGGTCGCATTGTTTGGGGGTGCCTGCGCCTTCATTGCCGTTGAGATTTTCCTCCCGGACCTTTTGGAGTTGTGGGAGCCTCAGATAGGCAAGTTCCCGGGATGGCAATTCCATATGGGATCGGCGTGCAGTGGAATCGTGACATTCTTCACAATCTTGTTCCTTCTGGAATTGCACGAAACAAAGTCACGCATAACAGCGTGGCGATCAAGTGCGCCGTGGCTGCCTCTCGTTGGGATCACCTTGTTGGCGACAATCATCCATATCCCCTACTTCATTGTGATCCCGGTAGGAGCCATCTTTGGCGTACGGGCTTGCCTCCAAACTTCCAGCGTGCGTCGCTCGCCCCGCCTTCTGTGAGCCGAAAGCGTATGCATAATTTGGGCGTTGCTGACCGCAAAGCACCACGGCTTCTACAAGAAGCTATTAATCATTTGGTATTTGGGATAACTTTTCGGTCTCAGTTGTTGGTAAATCGCCAGCCGCGTTTCTAGGCGCTCTCGCATCTACACGGGCTCACGCCGGAATTCCTGTCCTACGGCCAGCGCCGATATACACAACGTGCTGATAGTCATGGCTTCGTACTCGGGATCGAGTAGGAGATTGAACGATCAAAGTAGAGCAGGGGCAGATGTCCGGGCGCTCTTCGCCGGCAGACGCTCAGGGTGCCGGCGAGGGTGCTGAAAACAGAAATGTTCGATTTTCCCAGTATTTTTGCGTGCTCAAGGATGCTGAATTTTGCCATCGGCGGCCATGAAGGCTTTTTTTGTAATCGGTTAGCATTACTATCACGGCAGAGGACACCGTCGACCGGATGAGATCACTGGCAAAGAACGGGCAGTCAAGGCTAATTTCCGAAACCTCATTGGGAATCGCGGTCCGGTGAGGAGCTTGCAACTTCAGCGCTGCCGGCGCTCCGACATCAATATCAAGTCCCGGCTGAGCCATCCCGCATCCTCGTCGAAATCCGATCCTCGGCGTCGTCGATTTGATGTATAAACGATTGAGAACTCTTCAGATGGTCCGCTGAACGGATTGGAAGGTGAAGCTGTTGGAGGTTCGGGAATTCTAGGAATTGTTTGTACGCGATTTGTACGCAAACCTGGCACTCATGGCAATCTGCGGCTTTCGGGCATTCCTAGAATGAGCAAGTTATGTGTTTTCAATGCTCAGGGCGGGTTCGACTCCCGCCGCCTCCACCAGCCTTTGCCCTCTTGAGGAGGGCTACGGCTCGGCGTGCCAACCTGAACGCACCGTGAGAAGAACTCAACTTTAGAAAGTGGCCGAAGGCTGTCGCGCCGGAGCCATGGCGTAGGCGGACCTATTCATGAAATACGTGTACATCCTGCAGAGCCTCGCCGCAGAAGAGCACTTCTATACCGGGATCACTGACCACCTAAAAGCGAGGCTGGCGAAACACAATTCCGGCGCGGTAACTCATACTTCGAAGTTCCGCCCTTGGCGCGTTAAAAGCTATATCGCATTTTCAGATGAGGCCCGCGCGATTGCCTTTGAGAAGTATCTGAAGTCGGGATCAGGCCGCGCCTTTGCCAAGGCACGGTTGTAGAGCCGGCTTTAACGAAAGCACATTGGCAGGTTTTTGCATGATGCGCTGTCCCCCAGGAAATCTGAAGGCCCATCTCAGCGTTTTGGCTATGCGCCATAATCCAAGCGATGCCCATTGATGGTTTTGCTGCTCTGATTGCAACTAATCATTATTCCGGCACAGACCGATTCCTCTTTTTGCTGGGGTCCGCATTTTGTATTTGGATGGCAGTGAGGGGCGTGTCCACCGGCGAAGTCCCGCTGAAGTTCTCGACGATAAGGCGATCTGACGGAAAACTCTTCTTTTGGTTCGGGATTTTGATGAATGTTCTGATTGGTGTGATGTGTTTGCTTGGATTCATCTTCGGGCGAGACATCTGGAAATAGAAGCTGTAGTAATTTCCGTGTACTTGTAGCGTACTCAAGTCGGGTGTATTGGCCGTTTCGTGCGTTTTGAGCTGCGTGAAAAATCAATAACTTACCTGTTTTCAGCATGCTGTCCCAAACCGACTCCCGCCGCCTCATCCACTCATTCTCAGAATCCACGCGACGTCTTTTGAAATGGGGCTGCGCGCGAAATTCCTACCGGCTGCAAGCGGAGTTGCAAGACCGGAACGGTCTCAGCGAGGTTAAGGGGTATGGGGAGCAGAACGGGCGGTACTCTTACGACGCTTGTGCGGCAGGCGGGTTAGCTATATCGAAGGTAGAGAAGCGCATGTTCTGGCTTGTGATCTCCGAGCGCAGCTCGTGCCACAACTCATTGGGAATCTTAAGGTAGACCTCTACCACCCCCGGGTCGAACTGGCTGCCGGAACAGCGCAGAATCTCTTCACGCGCCTCGTCAAAGGTGCGCGCCTTTCGGTACGGGCGGTCGCTGGTGATGGCATCCAGGCTGTCGGCCACGGCAAATATGCGGGCGCCTATAGGAATCTTGTTTCCGCTGATGTGGCTGGGATAGCCGGAGCCGTCGTAGTGTTCCTGGTGGGCAAACACAATCTCCGCAGCTTCGCTGAGGAAGGGGATCTTGCGGAGCATCTGGTAGCCGCGCGTACAGTGCTCCCGCATCAAGTCCATCTCTTCTTTGGTCAGTTTGCCGGGTTTGCGCAGAATCTCGTCGGGTATGGCCATCTTGCCAATGTCATGCAGGAATGCGCCGCGGGCGATAACTCGAATCTGGGCCGGCGAGATTCCCATGGCTCGTGCCAGGGCGATGGTGTAAGCGGTCACTCGCTTGGAGTGCCCCTCCGTCTCTGAATCCTTCAAGTCAAGGGCGTCGCCCAGCGCTTCCAGCGTGACGTCGTAGGAGTGCTCCAGGTCTTCCATGGCCTGGCGGAGCATTTCAGTGCGGGCGCGGACCACTTGTTCCAGGTTCTGCTGGTAGGTGTGGCTCTCTTGAATTGCCTGACGGTGATCGAGCGCGCGCTGCACCGTGGCCACTAAGTGTTCGCGCTCGAAGGGCTTGAGAAGGTAGTCGTAGGCGCCGCGGCGCATGGAGTCGATTGCCACGCTGATATCGTGAATGGCAGTGACCATGATTACGGGAACATTGGGGCGCTGCGCGTGGATGCGCTCAAGCAGCGCAATGCCGTTGCCCTCTTGCATTACGATATCGGTCAGGACGAGCTCGAATGTGTTTCGATCCAGCGTGTCCACGGCCTCACGCCCGCTGGAAGCCAGTTGCACGTCATATCCCTGCCGCTCCAGCGTGGCGCCGATCATCGAGCGCACATGCGCTTCGTCATCCACAACCAGGATGCGTATGGGCTTGCGGGCTCTCGGGGCTGAACGCACATCCTCATTTGCGTTCTTCGGCGTCGCGGGGTTGGAGGCTCCGAGTTCTACCAGATTCGATCCCAAGCCCGTTCCTTCCTGTCGTCTACCCACTCTTGGCACGGGGCCCACAACTCAATCCATATCTACCATCATACGAAACTCGGGGAGCCTGAGCTTCGACTGTACAAACAAAACTTACCCAGCGACGCAGGAGAACATGGACTAAAGTTCCACTGCGTCCCGAAGACCACTTTCAGCAGAGAGTTAAGATAGCTTCCCTTCTTGCCCTTTTCGCTCGTTATAACAGCAATTCCGAAGGGATCGTAAAAAGAAATTACGCTCGCCAGCGCCCCCTGTGCAATAGCTTCGTAGCATGGAATCAAAGTACTAAAGTGGTACAGTCTCTCATTCGCTCCCTGTAACAATAGTGGACTCCTCTGGTTTCTGTTTGCGTCTATTTATCCAAAACAATCTTGTTTTGTATCGTTTCGTTCTTAAATCGCCCATTCGGTGACTGAGGTGGACGATCGGGCTTCCCCTGTTCTGTGTGCGGATCAGGTCTTTGCTTTCTGCTGGGCGCGACGGCTCGCGGCCCAACCCTCTTTTGTGATCTGCCGGGATCGACCCACCGCCAGCGCGCCCGCCGGGACCTCTTTGGTGATACAGGAGCCGGCTCCAATATAGGCTCCGTCCTTCACCGCGACCGGCGCCACCAGGGTGGAGTCACTACCCACGAAAACACCTTCGCCAATGTGCGTCTGGTGCTTGTGGACTCCGTCGTAGTTACAGGTGATGACGCCGGCTCCGATATTGGTTCCGGCTCCAACAATCGCGTCACCCAGATAGGTGAGGTGGCCGGCTTTGACGCCTTTGCCGAGCTTGGACTTTTTAGTCTCTACAAAGTTGCCGATGTGCACATCCTCGCCGATCTCACAGCCTGGCCGCAGATGGGCGAATGGCCCGATGCTGGCGCCGGCTGCAACCGTGCTGCCGCCAAGGACACAGCTCTGGCGAATCAGCACCTCGTCACCCAGGGTGCAGTTTTCAATGACGGAATAGGAGCGGATGCGACAGTCGGCGCCAATCCTGGTGCGTCCGAGCAACTGCACAAATGGCTCGATGACCGTATCGGCAGCAACCTCCACGTCTGGGTCAATCACACAGGTTTCGGGCCGAAAAATGGTGACTCCGGCGGCCATAAGGCGGTTGGCGGTCGCGGTGCGCAGGGCGGCATCCAAAGCAGCCAGCCCGGCGAGGGTGTCGGCTTCTCGCAGCTCCTCCGGCGTATCGGTTCTGAAGGCAACAACCCGCTCTCCGGCAGAATGCAGTATCGCGGCCATGCCGGCGAGGCATAGCTTTCCGTGCGAGCTGCTGGCAGCAAGCTTGTCAAGGTGAGCCAGCAGAGGTGCGGTCTTGAAGGCATACAGGCCCATATTGATTTCGCACAGGGCCCAATGCTCGGGCGTAGCCATCTCCGGCTCAACGATGCCCAAAACCTCGGCCGAGTCCTGGGTCTCGAGAAGACGGCTATGGTCACGGGGTTGAGGCGCGGGCGTCTCCCGCAGTACGCGGCCGTGACCTTTGCTCAACCCGGGTTCAGCGCAGACGAGGGTCATCGTTGCCTGTTCGTCCAGGTGGAAATGCACCACCTCGGCCAGGTGCTCGGGCCGCATCAACGGCACGTCGCCTGAGAGCACCAGGACATGATCGTAGCCCGCGATCTCCGTGCGCGCACATTGGATGGCGTGGCCGGTGCCGCGTGGGTCAATCTGCTCGACGAAGCGCACGCCGGTCTCGGACATTGCCTGCCGCACCCGCTCTGCCTGGTGGCCCACCACCACATAAATATCGCCCGGAGACACGATCCTGCTGGCGGCGGCAATCACGTGGCCGAGCAGCGGTTTGCCGCCCACCTCATGCAGCGCCTTGGGCCTGCGCGAATGCAACCCGGCTGAGCTGCCCGCGGCCATAATCACCACTGCCAGTTTCACGTCCGGCTCCAGAGCGCAGGCTTTTTCCTCGCTCACTGTTTCTTCTCCTCCGCAGCGCTTGCCTTGGGCTGCGGGATGGTGATGTCGACATTCTTAACCGTTCCCAGATCCAGCGTGTCGAGGCCCGGCTTGATCTCCGGCCCATTGCCCACCACCAGTACAGCTAGTTTGTTGGGATGGATGTACTTCTTGGCTGCGGCGTTGAGGTCTGCCAGGGTCACCTTTTCTAGGGCAGCCTTGTAGGTCTCAAGGTAGTCGGCGGGGTATCCATAGAACTCCAATAGCACCCGCTCGGCCAGCACCTTATCCCTGGAGTCGTAGCGGAAGAGGAACGAGTTGAGAAGGTCGTCCTTTGCACGCTTCAACTCATCGTCAGTGAACGGTCGTGTGGTGAGTCCGCCAATCTCAGCCAGCGCGGCCTTGGTGGCGTCCACGGTCGAGGCGCTCTTGGTGAGCACATCGACGCGGAAGGTGGCCGGATGGTCATAGGAGAATCCAATGCCACCGCCCACCGCGTAGGCCAGGCCCAGTTCGGTGCGAACCTTCTGGAAGAGCCGGCTTGCAAATCCGCCGCCCAGGATGTCGTTCATCACCGCCAGGGTGGGAACGTCGGGATTGTGGCGATCGGTCCCCAGGCCCACGATCTGCACGTTTGACTGGTTCACGTCTTCCTTATCGATAAAGAAGACGCCGGCTTGGGTGTCGTGGAAAGCGTCGTGGCGGGCCGGCAAAGGCTTCACCGGCGGCAACCCCTCAAACGCTGCGCGCAGCTTGGCCTCCATTGCGGCAGGTTCAAAGTCGCCGCTGACACTCACGATCAGTTTGCCGCTCAGGGTGCGGTCGTGCCATGCCTGCAGATCGCCAATCGTGACCGCGCCAATGGTGGCCAGTTCAGTCTGGCGCGTGTAGGGGCTGTCAGCGCCATACACCAGTTTGGCTGACTCCCGGCCGGCAATCTCCCCTTCATCGTCGTTGCGGCGCACGATGCCTGTGGACTCCTGCTGCTGCGCCAGTTGCAGCTTCTCCGCATTGAATTTGGGATGGAAGAGCAGGTCCACAGCGAGCGCGAACACCTGGTCGGTATCGCCCTTCAACGAGTCCCATGCGATGGAGGTCGAGTCCTCACCGCCCTCGGTCTCGATATGCGCGGCCTTTGATTCCAGCAGGTCGTCCATGGCGTCGCCGCCCATCTTCTCAGTGCCGCTGGTGCGCCAAGTCTGACCGTATAGGCTCACCAGGCCGGTTTTGGCTGGGTCCTCGTCGCGTCCGCCGCCCGGAATCAGGACCGACCCAGAAACAAAGGGCAGCTCGTGGTCTTCCTGGAGGAAGATCACGATGCCATTCTTCAGCTGGATGCGCTTGGGTTGGTGGGGATTGAATTCATGCAGCTTGGGAACGGGAATCTGTTCCCAGGGTTTGCTCTGCTGGCCCGTCAAGCCGGACGGAAGCAGCAGGGTTGAAAAAGCAACGCCGGCAACCACGATTCTACTCATGTTCATAAGCGACAGACTCTTCATTGCGCGCCTCCATCGTTCTTTGCTGAGGCGTGTGGAGCCTCGGTATCAATCTCGGCGCTGGTGCGGTTTGAGGCCGTGAAGACCAGGTTGGCCACCCGCCGGATATCGGCTTTGGTCACCTTGTCCACGCGATCCAGTTGCAGGAACAGTTGCCGCCAGTCGCCGTAGCGTGTCTGGTACTCCGCCAGCGCATTTGACAGCCCCTGGTTATCGGCCAGGCCGCGTAGCAGGTCGGCACGGGAGCGAGTCTTGTACATCGCCAACTCCTCGTCCGTCACGTCGGCGCTCTTCAGCTTGTCAATCTCTTTATGAATGGCGTCGCGCATCTCTGCCGGCGTGTGTCCGGGGAGGGGGACGGCATAGAACGCGAACAGCCCCGGATACTTGTCGCCGGGGAAGGGACTGAATCCCTGCGCCTCCGCCGCAATCTGCTGGTCGCGCACCAGGCTTCGGTAGAGCCGTGAAACCCGCCCGTTCGACATGATGTCGCTGATGGCGTCGTAGACCGCGTCGTCGGGGTCGCGATAGTTCGGCCGATGATAGCCCTCAATGTAAAACGGCTGCGTCTGTTCACGGATGACCACCGACTTCTCGGCGAATTGTTTGGGCTCAACAGTGGTCATGTCTTCTGGCTTGGGCCCGCCGGGCACCTTGCTGAAGTACTTTTCCAGAATGGGCAGTGTCTCGGATGCTTTCACATCGCCCACCACGGTTACCACCACGTTTGATCCTACGTAATACTTCTTGTGGAACTCCATGGCCTCTGTGGCCGTCACCTGGCCTACCTCGCTGGGCCAGCCCACACCGCTGCGGCCATAGTTGTGTGCCACGTAGGCCGTGGCCAGAAACTGTTCGACGAGCCTCCCAATGGGGTTGGAGTCAGTGCGCATGCGCCGCTCTTCCACCACTACATCGCGCTCCTTATAGAACTCGCGTGGCACGGTGTCAGACAGCCGCCCGCTTTCGAGCCACGCCCACAGCTCCAAACGGTTTTCCGGCATCGACCAGAAATACATGGTCTCGTCCAGGCCGGTCGAGGCGTTCAGTCCATGCGCTCCTGCCCGGTCGGCCACGTCAGTGAACTGGTTGGGGATGACGTATTTGTGAGCCTCCGCCTGCGCTGCCATGAAAGCCTTCTTCAACTCGGCCAGCTTTTGGGGATCGCGGCCCACAGGCTTCAGATATTCGGCCTCGTAGGCATTGTTGGCCTCTTCCACTTTGGCCAGGGCCACTTTTTCAGCAGCATAGTCCGTGGTGCCGATCTCGCTGGTCCCCTTGAAAGCCAGGTGCTCAAACATGTGCGCCAGGCCGCTCTCGCCGGAGGGGTCGTTCACGTCGCCGGCATCGATAAACGTGGTGTAGCTGAAGACCGGCGCATCTGGCCGCTCGCAGACAATCAGGGTGAGGCCGTTGGGCAGCACCTTGGTGGTGATTCTCTGCTCAAAGCTCTTCAAGTCCTGGGCCCGCGCGCACTGCAAGGCCACGGCCATCAGCATCAGGGCCAGAAAGCCACTCCAAGACCAGGAAAAAGTTCTGCTTTGCATCCATGCTCCTTGGCGCGGGGCGCCGACACGCTGACCCGCACACTTCAAAGCTATTGTGCCTGAGTGGGGGCGTCAAACTGTCCCAGGGCCGAGCGTTCGCTTTTGGAGTCCGTTGACACGGACTCTTGAGCGGCCGCCGGACTTTGCCCCAAATCTGGGTCCGCTGGGGCAAATGCCCTATACTTGTCTCTGCGTCTTGAATGATTTCCGGCCTGCCGGACGTCGCAATTCCGGAGGTTTTCCCGTGCTTTTGGATAAAGATTCTCCCGCCGCGCAAAACTCCCGCATCCGTTCGACCACCGTGATTTGCGTGCGCCGCAACGGCGACGTAGTCATGGCTGCTGATGGGCAGGTCACCTTTGGCGATCACGTGCTCAAGCACTCCGCCAAAAAGATTCGCCGCCTGTATCAGGACAAGATCCTGGCTGGATTCGCCGGGTCCACCGCGGATGCTTTCTCCCTGTTTTCGCGCTTTGAAACCAAGCTGGAGCAGTACGCCGGCAACTTGAACCGCTCTGCCGTGGAGTTGGCCAAGGACTGGCGCACCGACAAGATGCTGCGCAACCTTGAGGCACTGCTGGTGGTCGCCGACCAGGGGCAGACTTTCCTGATATCGGGGTCCGGCGACGTCATCGATCCCGACGAGCAGATCGCCGCGATCGGCTCCGGCGGTCCCTATGCCACGGCCGCAGCTCGTGCGCTGATGGAGAACACCGACATGAGCGCCCGTGAGATAGCCGAAAAAGCAATGAAGATTGCCGGTGACATCTGCATCTATACCAATGACCGCGTCACCTTTGAGGAGTTGAAGAGCTAGCGGACCCGTATCCGCCAGCCCATTTTATCCATGGCCATTTATCTGCCTGCATCCGCCGAAGAACAAGACCTCTCGCTCGACGAGCTGACGCCGCGCGAGATTGTCGCCGAGCTTGACAAACACGTTGTGGGCCAGCGCCCTGCCAAGCGCGCCGTGGCCATTGCGCTGCGCAACCGTCAGCGCCGCCAAAAGCTGCCGCCCGACCTTGCCGACGACATCATGCCCAAGAACATCATCATGATCGGGCCCACGGGCGTGGGCAAGACAGAGATTGCGCGGCGCCTGGCCAAATTGACCAACTCTCCGTTTCTCAAGGTTGAAGCCTCAAAGTTCACTGAGGTGGGCTACGTGGGCCGAGACGTGGAATCCATGATCCGCGACCTGGTGGAGATCGCCATCGACATGGTGCGCGAGGAGCGCCTCGAAGAGGTGGAAGACCGCGCGGAGATGAACGCCGAGGAGCGGCTGCTGGATGTGCTGCTGCCCCCGCCGCCCGCTGCGCCGCCTGCTCAACCAGGGCCGGAGGGACAGCTTGCATTACCCGGAAGCGACAGCCACCAGCGCTCGCGAGAGAAGCTGCGCCAGCAGTTCCGCGAGGGCAAGCTCGACGACCGCATGGTCGAGCTGGACGTGCGCGAGCGTGGCACGCCCCAGTTCGGCATCATCAGCAACCAGAACCTTGAGGACATGGAGATGAACCTCAAGGACATGCTCCCGAATATTTTTGGCGGCGGCACCAAGAAGCGCAAGATGAAGGTGGGCGATGCCTTTGACTACCTGGTTCAGGAAGAAGAAGGCCGCCTCATCGACATGGACCAGGTGAACCGCGCGGCTACTGAGCGGGTCGAGTCCAGCGGCATCATCTTTCTCGACGAGATCGATAAAATCGCCGGCCGCGAGGGTGGCCACGGACCTGACGTTTCGCGTGAAGGCGTGCAGCGCGACATTCTGCCCATTGTGGAAGGCACCACGGTGAATACCCGCTATGGCATGGTGCGTACCGACCACATTCTTTTCATCGCCGCCGGCGCATTCCACGTGTCCAAGCCCAGCGATTTGATTCCCGAGCTACAGGGCCGCTTCCCGATTCGCGTCGAGTTGAAGTCGCTCACCGTTGAAGATTTTTTGCGCATTCTCACCGAGCCCAAGGCCTCGCTCACCAAGCAATACTCGGCGTTACTTGAGACCGAGGGCGTGCGCCTGGAGTTTGCCCCGGAAGCGCTGCGCGAAATGGCGGAGTTCGCCTTCAAGGTGAACGAAACCACTGAGAATATCGGCGCGCGCCGCCTGCACACCATCATGGAACGAGTGCTCGAAGACGTTAGCTTCCTGGCGCCCGACGTGGCCCGCCGCGCACCGGACAATGAGCAGGCCGCCCTATCTGAGGCCATCCGAAACGAGGCTTCCGCTCCCTTGCCCTACCTCGAACGCATGACCGCCTCCGGGCCGGAGAAGGTTTTTACCATCACGCCGGAATACGTCAAGCAGATGGTGGCCACCATCGTGAAGGACCAGGACCTGAGCCGCTACATCCTTTAGAACCAGTTCCCACTACTCAAGCCCTGGAACTGGTTGCATAAACCCGGCTTTGAAAGGGCACCGCTTGCAGGCGAATTTCGCCTTGCGTGCCCGGCCCGCGTTTGCTACCTTCGTTTCGTACCTCGGCAGTCCGCGACGCAAATTAACCAGCGGGCTCTACCTGCACTCTCCGGCTTCTGAGGGATTGTGGATGGAGGAGTTCAGAAGCACACCGGGAAAGGTGTGCCTGCACCCCGCATCCGTGCCGCCGTTCCCTTGCCTCCACGCAACACAACGCTGAGGAGAAAAAGCCATGAGTAATCCCGGGCAACACCACAAGATCAACTACGTCGAGTTCGCTTCGACCGACATCGAGCGGACGAAGCAGTTTTACGCGGCGGTATTCGGTTGGAGTTTTCAGGACTACGGGCCGGAATACGTCAGCTTCAATGCAGACACTGCCGCCGTCGCCGGCGGTTTCTACAAGGTGCAGCCGCACGAGGGACCGCAAAAGTTTGCGCCGCTGATAGTCCTCTACTCCGCGGATTTGAAGGCGACTGAAGCGGCAATCGTCGCGGCGGGGGGCAGCATCGTGGTGCCCACTTTCGAGTTTCCCGGCGGCCGCCGGTTCCACTTTGCAGATGGAGTAGGGAACGTGCTGGCCGTCTGGTCGGAGTAGGGACGGCTGCTTCTCGCAATAGTCCTGGCTCCGCTAGTGTCCTCAGTCTGAAATACGCAACACAAAACTGACCGGGTGCCCCTCGATCCATCCACAGTTTCATCGTGGAATGGGTGGCCACGTCCCCTCACCGGCCACTTCAACCCATTTGCAGAAAATATCCCGTTGAGGCTGCACAATCGAAATGAGGGAATGAGCGGCCAGGCATCTGACCGGTCCGTACCCCACCTATACCCCCCCACCCCCTCCCCCCTGAAAAGGGCGATTCCGGGGGGAACTTCCGGCTCAGTCGAGGAGATAAGCTGCCGTGAATCAACAACATAATGAATCAACCTGCGAGCATACCCATTATCTTAATGGTAAACAGAAGCCCCTGAAAAATGCCCTTTTTCGTTGCTTTTGAGGGGTATTTGGTCAGTTCCACAAGAGATTCAGGCGTTCTTGACCAGTGCTAAAGCGGAACCTGGTTCCGCTCTGACTAGTTCACCGTTGGCGGCGGCAGAGCCTTGCGCCTGTCCAGGTCTTCGCGGACCAGCGATAGGCCGAGAAGACAGCGTTCAAAGCTGTCCGAGAGGCGCGCAAACAAGGGCGCTTCCTGTTCGTACTCGAAGAGGTTGAACTGGCTCACGATGAAGTAGCTCTCTTTGCCGGCGCGAATCAGCTCTCCCAGAGTTGGCTGAGGAGAGCGCCTCCGATGGCCTGGAGCAATGGCTTCTGGATACATGCCGCCCACAAAAAGCGCATAGTCGCCGATGTGTTTGCGCACCGAGCGCTCGGCATCAAAGGAGGGTGCCGTGCCGTTGACCGGATCGGCGGCCAGCAGCATCGCGTCCAGCTCTTCTACGAAATGGCCTTTCGCATCGCGCAGCTTGTAGAGATTTTCGGCTTGTGAAAATTCGCAGAGCAAGTGTGCCACATAACCAGTCACGTCGGGATCGTTCAGCCCCAGTTTGCCTTCATAACTGTTGCGAACTACCTGTTGGAAGAATGGTTCAAGCGGATGAGTCTGATCCTGCATACACACCTCCCGTGAGCGCTTGCGCGCAGCCAGCCTGCGATAAAGCAATGGCCGGTTATTTGCTGCGTGCAGCCGGGGATGCCAGCCACTGCCCTATTTACACAATGTTGACACTGAGCATACTTGAAAAGTCGCGCCTTCCAAGAGGGAGGAATCAAATTAGTTGGCAGAGTGGCGAGGCAATTGCAAACTGCTATCCCGCAGAAAACGCAAAGGGCAGTCCTTGCGGGCTGCTCTTTCGATGCCGGATAAAGAGACGCTCAAACGGCTGCGGGTGCGCGCGATTCCAATGCGGCAAGGCGATTGGCCAGCAGAGTTTCCAACTTGACCAGTGCCGCAGAAAAGCCTTCGATGCCTTCTTTCAGCTTGTCAGTAGCCATGCGATCTTCAGCATGCATGCGCTCGAACGCGGCCTTGTTGACCACGATCTTTTCCAGCGGCAGAGCGTTGGCCGCAGCAGGATCGAGTTTGCGCGGCAGGGTGGTGACAGTCGCTTCAAGCTCGGCCAGAAGCTGTGGTGAGATGGTCAGCAGATCGCACCCGGCCAGTTCCGTGATCTCGCCGATGTTGCGAAAGCTCGCGCCCATCACCACCGTCTTGTATCCGAATTTCTTGAAGTAGTTGTAGATTTTTGTCACGGATTGAACACCGGGATCGTCGGCGCCGTGAAAATCCTTGCCCGTATCTTTCTTGTACCAGTCGAGGATGCGGCCCACAAAAGGCGAGATGAGCGTGACGCCCGCTTCGGCTGCTGCGATGGCCTGGTGCATTCCGAACAGCAGCGTCAGGTTGCAGTGGATGCCTTCCTTCTCCAGCACTTCGGCGGCGCGAATACCTTCCCAGGTGGAAGCGATCTTGATGAGTACATGATCGCGGCCGATGCCAGCCTTATCGTACTGCGCGATGATGCTGCGGGCCTGCTCGACGGTGGCCTTGGTGTCGTAGGATAGGCGCGCATCCACCTCCGTTGAGACACGGCCGGGCACAATGGCCAGAATCTTCTTGCCAAAGGCGATGGCCAGGCGCTGGAAAGCCAGGTTGGCCACGGTCTGATCCGAAGCGCCATCGCCAAGCTCCTTGCGAGCGTCCATCAGCACACCGTCTACGATGGGCTGGTATTGCGGCATCTGCGCGGCGGCGGTAATCAGCGACGGGTTGGTGGTGGCATCGGTGGGACGAAACTTCTCCATCGCCTCAATGTCTCCTGTATCGGCAACCACCACTGTGTACTGGCGCAACTGCTCAAGTAGATTCTGCGGCATGATTCCTCCTGGGGAAGGCGCTACGTGCTGCACAGCACGCTTGCTACAAGTCTACCCCTCTTTTGGATGCGTCCGCACTCACCGACGTTTCGTCCGCCTTCGAACGAATCCGTGGACGCTCTTGTTGACGAATTGAGCACTTTTGCAATCACCTCGCGCAAATTTCCCCTGAATGTATGGGTAAGATGACTCCTGGTGGCATTTCTTAACGATCTCGATGGAGCGGCATGGGTTGCCACATTGGCAGCAATCGTTGTTTGCGGAGCTTTCGCATTCCTCAATCTTCGAGACTGGCGGAATCATTGGCCCGTTGAGTACGAGGGCAGATTACCAATAATCGGCCTCCTCGGGATGCTGTTCCTCTTCGGTGCGATCACCGCTTATTCGCCAAACGAGAATGCTCCCCGCAAGACCGTGGAGGGCATTGTCCATTTCGTAGGTAAGAAGCAGGGCAGGAGTTCGTTCACGGAGTTCATTTGTGCGACCAGCTGCGATCTGACTGGCGGATACGCTTTGGCTCTCGACGAGAACGCCTCACGCGTTACCAATGTCGGCTCGAACTACTTATTCACCTATCTTGAGCGTCCCACCGGAGATCTGTATGTGGGAATGTCGCTCCAGGTTATTGCAATATCTGAAGTTGACTCCGGTCGGGTGCTCTACGCTTTTGACCTGACAAATCACCCTTATCGAATCGCCGTCTATCTTCTCGACATCGTAATGCTTGGATTCACGGGCCTTCTTGCCGGACTCCTCAAACGCAGTCAGCTTCGTGAACGCTCAGAAGAGAGCACTTCGAATGATGAGGAACCGAAAGAATCAGAATCGATTCTTCTCTGACAGGAACCGAAGGACGCGCGTTGACCTGCTGCTTCATTCAGTCTGGAATGGATTGCTCAGTACGCCCAGCCCCGTAATCTCCACTTCCACCTTGTCTCCAGCCTTGAGCGGTCCCACCCCGGAGGGGGTTCCCGTCAGCAACAGGTCACCGGGCTCAAGCGTAATGGCTGCAGTGATATAGCTGAGCAGCGCTGGGATCGAGAATATGAAATCCAGTGTCGAGCCGTGCTGACGCAATTCGCCGTTCACGCGGGTTTCAACGGTCAAACCCTTTTCAGGATCCACTTCATCGCTGACAAACGGACCCACGGGGCAAAAAGTGTCGAACCCCTTGGCGCGGGTCCACTGCGCATCCTTCTTCTGCAAATCACGGGCGGTGACATCGTTGGCAACGGTATAGCCGCGGACGTACGCGCGCCAGTCGGCATCAGGCCTTAGCTTGCGGGCGCGCCGGCCTATCACCAGCGCCAGTTCGCCTTCATAATCCACGCGGCTCGATGCGGCCGGCATGTGCACCACTCCACCGGGGGCCAGTAGCGCCGACGGCGGCTTGAAGAAGAGTATTGGCTCGGCAGGAACTTCGTTGCCCAGTTCCGCAGCGTGCTCGCGATAGTTGCGGCCCACGCAGATGATCTTCGACGGTGTGACGGCGGGAAGCAATTGAGCGGCGCTCAACGGCATGGGCTCGAAGTCGAGACTCTCGATGCTCGGAATCAACGAAGCGGCACGCGCGTGAGCCAGCCTGTAGGCCAGGTCTTCTTCCGGTGCAGCGGTCAAGTCAACAATCCACGGCTCGCCTGAGCGATATTCAACCGTGCCGTAGTGCGTGTGCCCTTCAAACAAAAAACGGCAGTATTTCATGCGGCCATCTCCTTTGCCTGCGTGCCATGTCAGGGACCGGGCACGGTCTCTTCGGCCTGGGCGGAGCGCGCGCTTTCATGGCCGCCTTGGTCGATGGCACTGACGGCGTAGTGATAGGTGCTGCCGCGCTGTACGTGCGTGTCGTGGAAGGCCGGGCCGATCAGCGGCTGCGCAGGAGAGATGCGCTGCCAGGTCCCGTCGCCCTGGCGGCGATAGACAATATAACCGGCCAGGTCGTCCTCGGTGTCAGGCTGCCAGCTCAGGTCGATCGCATTCTCGCCGCCATTTTCGCTTGCAGTGGCTACGGCGGCCAATCCTTGGGGTACGGCGGGCGGAAAAACGTCCAGGGCCTCCACGCGCATCGGCGCGGAAAGCTCCCCGGCCAGTTCCAGCGTCTGCCCATTCTCAACCACGCGCACCAGGCGCTGTGCGCGATATGCGTAGGTCTCGCCGAAGCGAATGTCTTTGTCGAGTGCCCGATCCGGAATGTGACTGGAACCTGAGCCAGCCTCGACCAACAAGTTCTGGTCAACGGGCTCCGGCGGCCGCGCCAACAGTCCTTGTTCGGTTTTGGCGGGCGGCGGAGTCAACAGCGTACGGCGCAAGCGAACAGCCTCATTCTTGTTGCCCGGCTGCCAGCGCAACACGATTCCCGCCTTGCGCACCTCGGCCGTCAGGCCAGTCACCGGGGCAGGCGCCAGGCCTGCAATGACTACGCCCCCATTCGACAGGCCCGCAGAGCGGCCATTGCGGTTCTTCAGCTCTACGAAATAGGTGAGCACACGTGGAGCGCCCTCAGCTTCAGAGCGGGGAAGGCTATCCGCAAATGTAGCTGCAGCCCCTGGAGCAATGTGCATGTCGGTCACCGGCGCACAAGGGGAATGCTCCTCCTGGCGGCAGACGTGAACGGTGACGTCGTCTTTCAGCAGCAGCTTGTCGGTATTCTTTTTGGGCATGGTCCATGTCAGCGACACATGGTCGCCTGCGCGCGTTGCAGCAAGGTCCGCCACGCGATCCGGCAGGTTGAGCGAAGGCGGCTGCGGCGCTCCCGGCGTCCCGCACCCGGCCAGCACCGCGGCTATCGCAAGTGCCAGCGCGGACAAGCCATTTCGTTCGAGCGATCTCATCGCCTTCCAGTCTAATGGAGCGACGCGGGGGTTGCCGTCCGATGCGGCTAGGACGAAGACGCTCGCTACTCGACGCGCAGCGCCTGCATCGGGTCCAGCTTGGCCGCGCGAGTTGCAGGCAGCCACACTGCGAGGAATGCCACAGCAGTAAGAATCAGGGGCACGGCAATAAACACCGCGGGGTCCCAACTCTTGACGCCGAAGAGAAAGCTGGCCAAGAACCGCGTCAGTCCAAATGCTGCTGCGAGGCCCAGCACCACACCCACCAGCGCCAGCCGCATGCCCTGCCACACAACCAGTTTGCGGATTGTAGTGCGGTCCGCGCCCAGCGCCATGCGGATGCCCATCTCCTGGGTGCGCTGCTGAACGGAGTAGGCCATTAGTGCATAGATGCCAATCGCGGCCAGGATCAGTGCGACTACGCCGAAGATCGTGAGCAGCACCATGTTAAAGTTTTCGCGCGCAGTGGAACGGGCCACGATTTCATCCATGGTGCGAATGTGTGCCACCGAAAAACCTCCGCTGGCGGCGCGCAGTTGTTCGACGATCTGCACGATGAGAGGATGAGGATCGCCGTGCGTGCGCACCACCCAGCGCAGAGGCAAAAAGTTGGCGTTGAGAGCCGTCATCCCATCGGGGACCTGCGCGTCCGGAACAATCATGAGCGAGCCCGGATCACGGCTGAGACCGCCTTCATGCGTATTGGCCACCACGCCGACAATGAGCCGCGCGGGCTCATCGAACGGCGGACCCATGCCTTTTCCCACGAACAACTGTTGCCCCAAGGGATTCTGGTCGGGGAAGAATTGCTTCGCGAACGCTTGATTGATGAGGACCACGCCGGGAGATGAAGCCGTATCGTGGTCGTTGAACTCGCGTCCTTTCAGAACCGGAATCTTGAACACCTTGTAGTAATCCGGCGAAGCGCTCATCCAGCCGGCGCCCGGCTCTCCCTTCGCTGGATCGACCGGGCGTCCCGCGATGGCAAACGGCAGGCCGAACTGTCCCTGAATTGGCAGGCAGCAGGTGAGGGCCGAATCCTCCACGCCGGGGATCGCGTTAAGCCGCTGGCGGCCGTCAAACGAAAGCTGAGCCACTCCCGCAGTTTTCGCGTAGCGATCGCCGGTGAGCGACATCTCCATGGTCAGCACGTTGTGCGCGTCAAAGCCCGGATCGACGCTGTGCAACGCAATGAAGGTCCGGATCAGCAGGGCCGCACCGACCAGAAGCACCAGGGCAAGCGAAACTTCGCTCACCACCAGCAAGGCGCGCACTTTGCCCTGCCGAAATCCCGTTCCGGCCCGGTTGCTGCCCTCCTTCAACGACGAGTTAAGGTCAGTGCGCGAAGCGCTGAACGCAGGAACCAGGCCGAAAAGGATTCCCGTGAGCAGCGAAATGGCCATTGTGAAGCCGAGTACACGCCAATCCAGGCCGATGGCTGACCCGTCTTCTCCAACCCGCGGGAGCCCTGCGGGACTGATCGCGAGCAGTGCGCGCACGCCCACAAAGCCGAGAATTGACCCAAGAATTCCGCCTGTGACCGCGAGCAGCACACACTCAGTCAGCAATTGGCGAATGATGCGCACCCGGCTTGCGCCCAGCGCTGAACGAATCGCGAACTCACGCTTGCGTCCCGTGGCGCGCACCAGCAGCAAGTTAGCCACGTTGGCGCAGGCAATCAGCAATACCAGCCCTACCGCGCCCAGCAGCACCAGCAGCGACGTCCGCGCATTGCTCACAATCGAGTCGCGCAAGGGTTCCACAACGAAAGTGAAATTCGGGTTTTTCAGCGCATACATGCGGGCAAACTGGTCGAAAGCCAGCTTCATTTGTGCATTGGCCTGCGCCAGCGTGATTCCCGGCTTCAGCATCCCCACAGCCTGAAAGAAATGCCCCTGATTCGTGCTGTTGGGCTCGAATTGAAACGGCACCCAGATTTCCGCTTCGGGGTCGGAGAGAAAATCTTTCCCCGTGACGCCGATAATCGTGTAGGGCTCGTTGCCCAGCAACAATGAGCTGCCGATCACCTTCGGGCTGCCACCAAATCTCCGCTGCCACAGCCCGTAACTCAACACCACCACCTTGCCGCCGTTGGGCAAGTCTTCCTGCGGCGTGAAGGTGCGCCCCAACATCATTGGCGCGCCAAACACGCGGAAATACGCCTCGCTGACGTGAATGCCGTGGATCAGTTCCGGCCTGTCGCCGGTAATGTTAAAGCCCGGTCCCGCAAAGTCATACGCGGCCACGTCTTTGAAGATGCTGGTCTGCTGCTGGTACACATGGAACTTCGTGATTGAAGCGATATTCACCTTGCCGTCCTGGCCGCTCATCTCAATCGCCACGATGCGGTCTGCGTCGGGATAGGTCAGCGGCTTCAGCAGCACGGCGTTCACCACCGTGAAGATGGCGGTGTTGGCGCCGATGCCCAGCGCCAGCGCCGAAACAGCGGCAATGGTGAAGGCGGGACTCTTGATGAACAGATGCAGTGCGTGTTTGACGTCGTTCCAGAGTTCACCCATGGAAGGCTCCGTTTCCCCACTGCTTCGCTGATTCTAGACCCGGAAGTCCGCGCGAGATCCTGGCCCCATTGTCCGATGTGTGTGGATTATGCGTGCTGTTCCTTGTAGACGCGGCAGTTCCCCCGCCGTAAGCGCTCAATGCGGACGCTTCGCGGGACCGGGTGCGTCCGTCAAACATCCTCGACTGCGCGGCCGGGTTCACGAAGACTTGTAGTCTTACCGTTTCTGGGCCGCAGATGCAGTGGTCGTCGTCGAACGCAGCGGAGCGATACAATTCGGACGAATCTTTGCTGGCTTTTTGATTCCACATAAGGCTGCACAAGGAACGGAGAAGAAAGTGAAACAGATCAAGACGGCAATCTTTGGTACGGGCTTCATAGGTCGAGTACATTTGGACGCGGTAAGGCGGTTGGAATCCGTAGAGGCAGTCGCCATTGCAGACACCAACATCGAAGTGGCCCAGAGCCTGGCTGCAGGCTTCGCGATTCCCACCGTCGCGGCGGATTATCGCGACCTCTTGGAGGACCCCGCCGTGGATGTGGTGCATATCTGCACACCCAACGCACAGCATTTTTCCATGGCTATGGAGGCGCTCGCGGCCGGCAAACATGTGGCTTGCGAAAAGCCCCTGGCTACCTCTGTCGAAGAGGCTCAAGCCCTGGTCGCCCTGGCTGCGCAGAAGGGACTGCGGAACTGCGTTTGCCACAATTTGCGCTATTACCCCATGGTGCAGCAGATGCGCCGCATGCGCGAAGCGGGCGAGCTGGGAGAGATTCTTCTCGTCCAGGGCACATATTCGCAGGACTGGTTGCTCTACGATTCCGACTGGAACTGGCGCATCGACTCGAAGATCGGCGGCGTTTCACGCTGCATGGCCGACATCGGCTCGCACTGGTTCGACATGGCGGAGCACGTCACCGGATTGCGCGTCAGCTCGCTGTGCGCGGATCTGCAAACCTTTCACGCCATTCGCAAAGAGCCCAGGCACGCCATCGAAACCTTTGCCAACAAGCTGCTCGGGCCGGAGGACTATGTCGAGAGGCCGGTCGATACTGAAGACTTTGGCGCGGTAATCTTCCACATGGGGCAGCGCGCACGTGGCGCTGTCACTGCCAGCCAGGTTTCGGCGGGACGCAAGAACCGGCTCAGCATCGAGATTTATGGAACCAAATCCTCCGCCGCATGGGACCAGGAGCGCCCCAATGAGCTCTGGATAGGCCACCGCGAACGCGGGAACGAGATCATCCTCAAGGACCCTTCGCTGCTCAAGCCCGAGGCGCGCAGCTATGCTGATCTTCCCGGCGGTCACACCGAAGGTTACGGCGACACGACCAAACAAATGTTCCGCCGCTTTTACGCCTCCATCGGCGCACCGGGCATGGTGCCGGAATATCCGCAGTTTGCCGATGGGTTACGCCAGTTGACCATTCTCAAGGCCGAACTTGAAAGCCATCGGAAGCGAAGTTGGGTCGATGTTTCCACTCTCTGAGCCGGGCCTGAGGCTGCGGCGTGATTCGCGCAGCCTTATGCCTCGATTACCGCTTTGGACAAGTTCCGCGGGCGGTCCACGTCTATGCCGTGTTCGATGGCCATATGGTAAGCGAAAAGTTGCAGCGGAATGACTTCTTCGACGGGCAGAAGATGTTCGCTGGCCGGCTCTACGAAGACGCAATCCGTGGCCAAAGCGGCAGCTTCGTGGTCGCCGGTATTGGCGATCGCAATCACGCGTGCGCCCTGCTTCTTCATGTCTTCGAGCAGTTGCAGGGTCTTTTCGTAGCGTAGGACGGAGTGGTCGAGGCGGCGGTCCACCGTGGCTAGCACCACCAGGGGCACGTGCTCGCTTACCAGCGCGTTGGGGCCGTGCTTTAATTCGCCCGTCGGGTAGCCCTCCGCTTGGACATAGGACGACTCCTTCATCTTCAGTGCGCCTTCGCGGGCAATGGAGTTGTGCACGCCGCGGCCCAGGTAGAGAAAACTCTCCGCGTCGCGGTACTTTGCGGCCAATGCCGCCATGCGTTCACGCCAGCCGCTCAACTGCTGCTCGATGTGGCCGGGCATGGCACACAACTCCGCGATTCTGTACTCAATCTCGTCTGTGTCGAGGGTGCCCAGCCGCTGGGCCTCGTAGAGGGCCAGCAGGTAGAGCGCGGTCAATTGGCACGTAAAGCTCTTGGTGGCGGGAATGGCCACCTCAGTGCCGGCGGCCAACGGCATGGCGGCAGAGGCTTCACGCAGCATGGTGCTGCCGCTCACGTTGGCAATGGCCAGGGTTTGCTGGCCGCCTTCGCGAGCACAGCGCAGGGCGGCCAGGGTGTCGCTGGTCTCGCCGGATTGAGAGATGACCAGCACCGAAGGCCGGCGCGGGTTTGCGACCGGACGGCAACTGTATTCACTGGAATACTCTACGTCGACGGCGAGGCCACAAAGGTCTTCAAGGATCACTTCGGCGGCCAATCCGGCGTGGCGGCTGGAACCGCTCGCGGCAATCAGCACTTCGCCGCGCGGATTGAGCCATCCGTCGACCGGAACAAAGGCTGCGGAAGCGAAGGATTGACCGTCAAGATAGAGATCGAGCGTTCGCTGGATGGCGGCGGGCTGCTCAAAGATCTCGCGCAGCATGGCGTGGGGAAACTGGTTCACGGCAGAGGCCTTTCCTGGCTTGCCTCTCGGCAAAGCCTTCCGGGTTAATTTTACAGGTGGAGACGGCGACGAAATTTCACCGGGGTGCCTTAAGTGATGTTGTGAATGATTTGTCTCCGTATTAGTATTCAGGCACCTCTCTGGAAACGATTCGTGCGGGATGCAAATTCAAGGAGAACCTATGACAGACCAGAATCTCGCCACCGCAAAGCGGTCGGGACTTCACGACAACGCTGCAGGTGCAATTGCTTACATCACCATTCTCCCGGCGATCGTCTTTCTGGTTCTCCCGCCCTACTGCAAGCGTCCATACGTGCGCTTCCACGCATTGCAGTGCATCTTTTTCTACTTTGTAACGTACATCATTACCTGGTTCCTGAACATAAGAACGATGATTAGCGAACTCATCGCGCCTTCTCGCTACACGCCCGTCGACTGGGCGCTTCTGGCGGTCTGGACCGCTTGGATGCTGATTTGGGTCTGGTGCGCCGTGGAAGCAGTGAACGGTAAGCGCTTCAAGCTCCCGATCATTGGTCCCCTCGCCGAGAAAGAGGCCGGAGTTTAGCCCGGCACATCTTCGATTCAAACGGTGCTCACTGCTGGATGAGCTCACCTCCGCTTCAGCATTGGCTCCAGATTGCGAATCTATCGATCAATTTGTGCCGAGCCAGAGAATCTGAAAGCAGCCCCTTCAGCACAACCCAGTTTTTTCAAAGGCTGAAGCCTGCACCCTTAACACGCCACCCTGTTTGGAATTCCTTTACAACCTGCGCAGGCGGGTGCAGGCTTTGTCTTGCTCATCGCGCTTTGTTGGCGAAGCACAACAGATATTCACTGCGGCCGGGGCGGAAGAAGGCCGAGTCGCCATGGATGCGACTCTGGTGGCGGCGAGCAGGTGGCGAGTTTTTGGGGCGGCGTCTTTGCTCGGTTGGCGGACGCTGCTGGCCAGAGCATAGTAGGTGCCGGCGTCGAAAGCATAAAATCCAAGTTATACGTCTGAGGACTGATGCACGAGCTTTCCATTATTTCGAGCGTGGTGGATTCGGTGGTCGAGTCGCTTGCGGCTTACCCCGGCGCGCGGGTCAAGGAAGTGCGGTTGCGGGTGGGTGCTCTGGCGGCGGTAGTCGAGGATTCGCTGCAGTTCTGCTATCAAATTGCCACCGAGGACACCCCGTTGGCGGGGTCGGTGCTGGTGGTCAATACGCTTCCGGTGCGGGTGCACTGCGTCCCGTGCGGACAGGATGTGGAAATTGAGAGCCTGCAGAGCTTTCGCTGTCCAGTTTGCGGCGAGCCGGCGGCGGATTTGCGGCAAGGGCGGGAGCTCGAAATCGAATCAATTGAGATTGAGGAAGCTGAGGAGGCTGTGGGGCCATGACCACGCGGATCGTTGAGTTGCGGCGGGGGATACTGAAGAAGAACGACGAGCTGGCCGCGGGACTGCGGCAGCGATTCACGGCCGCAGGTGTGCTGGTGGTGAATCTGGTTTCGAGCCCCGGCTCGGGGAAGACGGCGTTTCTTGAGCGGACCCTGCGGGATTTGAAGACACGAGGTCTGCGCGTGGCTGCGCTGGTGGGCGACCTGGAGACGGACAACGACGCGCGCAGGTTGGCGGCGAGCGGCGCGCCCGTGCGGCAGATCAATACCCACGGCATTTGCCACCTTGAGGCCGAGATGGTGGGCAAGCACCTCGAGGGTTGGGAACTGGGCGCGCTGGACTACTTGTTTATTGAGAACGTAGGCAACCTGGTGTGTCCGTCAAGCTACGATCTGGGAGAAAAGATCCGTGTCGCCCTGCTGAGCGTGACCGAGGGCGAAGACAAGCCGCTGAAGTACCCCACGATGTTCAACTCGGCGGATGCGGCGGTGATCACCAAGATGGATATTGCCGAGCCCTGCGGGTTCGACCGGGAGCTGGCGCTCAAGAACATCAACGAGATTCGGCCGGGTATTCGGGTGTTTGAAACCTCAGCCAAGACCGGTGCGGGGATGGAAGAGTGGCTGGACTATTTGGCCGAGGAAAGCGGCGGGGAGTGTTGAGATTGTTGTTTCCCGGATTCCGAAAGTGAGGCTCGGCAAGCAGTTTCATTGGTCTTGCCTGTACCAAGATCAGGTCGGTACCATTTCCCTTTAACCGTCGACTTAATCAGAATAAAGGAACTTTCTGAGGTCGACGTTGGCTTGCCAATAGGTTCCAACGAGTTGGAAATCGTGCACCTGACCATCCCCACCGACTTCACGTATATCGTTCAAGAGCGATCGAATCTCGGCACTGTCATCAACTCTTAGCCTTGGCATTAGCTCGCCGACCCGCTCTGCCTCTTGGCAAATGGCATTTCGCCTCGCGATTCCCAAAATCCCTTCATGGGCTTGGTAGTCCTTGGGTCTGCCTGCTGTGAGTGGGCCGAAAACACTGGCGCGCGCTCTAAAGTTTCTCGGAAGCTCGACCGATCGGTCTCCAGCTCTCTGCCGGATTGCAGATGCTAAAGCGTCGATCCCCCGCCGGTTTCCAGTGCCTGCAAACCTAAGGGCAGCAACCAATGCTCCCTCACGAGTAGTTTGATCAGACGACAATAAATCTTGAGCCATTACCTTGCGTTTGGCCAAATCTTCGCGATCTGCTTTACAGCGCGAGCACTTGCCATCGGCCCATTCGTGCTTCTCGTCGCGGGTTTTCGCGCATTGGGCACACTCTTCGCAATTCGCGCTCCAGTCATGCTCTTCGTCTCGCGTCTTGCGGCACCGCTGGCATTTGCAGCGGTACCAATTGTGGCCCTCATCCCTCGTCTTGCCGCAAACGGAACATAGGCAACCGCTCCAAACATGGTCCTCGTCCCGATGCTTGTCGCAACGTGAACATCTGCAACCCTGCCATGTGTGGTCTTCATCTCTTGTCCTGCCACACTTACAGCACTTACAGCCTTCCCATCTGTGGCCCTCGTCTCTCTTTTGTTTACAATTTGTGCACCCGCAACCATCCCAGTTGTGCTCTTGATCTCGCCACTTTTTTCCGCACACTGAGCACCAGCAGCCACCCCAGACATGCCCTTCATCCCGGGTCTTGTCGCACCCTGTACACTTGCAGCCAACCCATTTGTGTTGTTCGTTCCTCGTCCAGCCGCACCTGGAGCATTTGCATCCCTCCCAATCGTGGCCTTCGTCCCTCTTTGCGCCACACATGCAGCACCTGCATCCTTCCCATTTGTGCTCTTTCGTCTTGCGGCACAATGAACACTCGCAGGAGCCAAAAGCCGTGTCTCTCCAGGCACCATGGAATCCAAACAGGCATTTAATTTTGCTCATCTTCATAGTAGGCAGACCTTAAGGGGAGAAATGTCGGTAGTCTACCAAAGACAAGTTGGGTTTGGTCTGATGGCTCGACGGGTACTTTACCCTTGCGGCGAACTTGATTTTTGCCGCCAGAGTGAGAAAGCACGAGATCTGGCCGTCAGAGAACCGAGCCTCTTTTTGGGGAAGGCTTCATGAAAAAAGTCACAGAATTGGACGCGGGCTTGAAGGCAGTAGAGGCGTACCTGGCCAAAGTGCCCGAGCCGGCGCGGAGCACGCTGGAGAAGGTCCGCGCTGCCATCAGGGCGGCTGCGCCGAAAGAGGCAACCGAGGGTCTTAGCTATGGGATTCCGGCGTTTCGGTACAAGGGAGCGCTGGTTGGTTACGCAGCATTCAAGCAGCATTGCAGTTTTTTCCCCATGCAAGCCTCGCTCATCGACGCCATGAAGGAAGAGCTGAAGGGCTACCGCACTTCCAAGGGAACGCTGCAGTTTCCCGTGGACAAGCCGCTGCCGGTAGCGCTGGTGAAGAAGATGGTGATGGCGCGGGTGGCGGAGAACGACGCAAAGAAGGCGTGAAGGCGGACAGGTTTCTGGTGATTTAAATCACACTGTACGCCGCCATCGACGGAGTATAAGGTAGTTGCCATGTGTTTAGCGATTCCGGGAAAAGTAGAAGCGATCACCACCGAGGGCGATATCCGGGTGGGTCGGGTGAACTTCGGCGGGGTGGTCAAGAACGTCTGTCTGGACTACGTGCCCGAGGTTGAGGTCGGCGACTATACTATTGTTCACGTTGGGTTTGCGCTCTCCAAGATCGACGAGGAAACAGCCCAGAAGACACTGGCGGACTTCCGCGAGATGGGCGTGCTGGAGGAGGAGTTGTCGGGCGAGGAAGAGGCGTTTGCCAGGGCGGCAAGAGCCCCCCAGTCGGCATGTCCGGATGGAAGTTGCGCCGAGGACTTGTCCCCCAGGCTCATCAAATAGGTCAGGCAGCAGAAGCAAGCGGGTCCATTCGACCCAGCCCAAGGCAGGTTGCCGAGCGAAGCCCCAAGGTGCGCGGCTTGCACTGCCAAACCACCACAAAATCTCTTGCACGAAGCTGCGGAGCGATGCACGGGGAGTTGCAAACATGAAGTATCTGACCGAGTTTCGCAATGGCGAAATCGCGCAGCGGATGGCGCGGGAGATCCGCCAGATCGCTACCCGGCCGTGGAAGATCATGGAAGTGTGCGGTGGCCAAACGCACTCCATCATCAAGAACGGGATCGACCAGATGCTGCCCGCCACAATCGAGATGATTCATGGGCCAGGATGCCCGGTGTGCGTCACGCCGCTGGAGTTGATCGACAAGGCGCTGGCCATTGCAGCGCAGCCGGGAGTGATGTTCTGTTCCTTTGGCGACATGCTGCGGGTCCCGGGGACTGAAGCCGACCTGTTCCAGGTGAAGGGCGCGGGCGGCGATGTGCGGGTGGTGTATTCGCCGCTGGACGCCGTAGAACTGGCGGTCAGGAATCCTGACAAGCAGGTGGTCTTCTTCGGCGTGGGGTTTGAGACTACGGCTCCGGCCAATGCCATGAGCGCGCACCTGGCCAAGCGCCGGGGCCTCAAGAATTTTTCGCTGCTGGTTTCGCATGTGCTGGTGCCGCCTGCGATTGAGGCGATTATGGGATCGCCGGGCAACCAGGTACAGGGGTTCCTGCTGGCGGGCCACGTGTGCAGCGTAATGGGGTATTGGGAGTATCCACCGCTGGCGGAGAAGTATGGCATTCCATTGGTGGTCACGGGCTTTGAGCCGCTTGATCTCCTGGATGGCATTCGCCGTTGCGTGATGCAGTTGGAGGCTGGGCGGCACGAAGTGGAGAACGCCTACGAGCGCATTGTGACCTTCGATGGCAATCAGGCTGCACAAAAGCTGTTGGCAGAAGTCTTTGAGGTGACGGATCGGGCATGGCGGGGGATTGGCGTGATTTCGAAGAGCGGATGGCGGTTGAGCGAGGCCTACCGCGCGTTCGACGCCGAAGAGCGGTTCCACATTACGGGCATTCACACCGAGGAGTCGCCGCTTTGTCGCTCGGGCGATGTGCTGCGCGGGGCTATCAAGCCGGCGCAGTGCGCGGCCTTTGGCAAGGAGTGCACACCGAGGCATCCATTGGGAGCAACCATGGTTTCAAGCGAGGGCGCCTGCGCCGCCTACTACAACTACGGGCGGTTTCTTTCCGCCGAGGAGCTGGCTGGCGCCGGCGCTGCGTTAACTGGGGCGGGGCATGACTGAGAACGACGGTACGCCGGATTTTTCCAATTGGAGCTGTCCACTGCCACTGGCCGATTACCCCACCATCGTGATGGGGCATGGCGGCGGCGGCAAGCTGGGAAATGAACTGGTGGAGCACCTGTTTCTGCCCGCGTTCCGGAATCCTGCCCTCGAAAACCTGGGCGACGCGGCTGTTCTGGATTTGGGCTCTGGCCGACTGGCCATGAGCACGGACTCGTTTGTCGTGCAGCCGTTGTTTTTCCCCGGCGGTTCAATCGGCGAGTTGGCGGTGAATGGCACGGTGAACGACTTGGCCGTCTCCGGTGCAGAGCCAAAATATCTGAGCGCCAGCTTCATTCTGGAAGAGGGCTTTCCCCTGAGCCGTCTGGCGGCCATCGTCGAGGCCATGGCTGAAGCTGCGGCCACGGCGGGCGTCCGCATCGTTACCGGCGACACCAAGGTGGTGGAGCACGGGCACGGGGACGGCTGCTACATCAATACGGCAGGCATTGGCGTGCTGCGGCAGGGAATTGTGGTCGGTCCGCACCGCGCCCAGCCGGGAGATGCGGTGCTGGTTTCGGGCACCATCGGCGACCACGGCATGGCCATCATGAGCGTGCGCGAGGGCTTGGAGTTCGAGAGCCCGATCCGATCCGATTGCGCGGCTCTAAACGGGTTGATCGCGGAAGTGCTGGAAGCTGCGGGCGACGCGGTGCACGCCATGAGGGACCCCACGCGAGGCGGGCTGGCATCCACGTTGAACGAGATTGCGCAAGCCTCGGGAGTAGGCATCGAGATTGACGAACCCAGCCTGCCGGTCCGTGCGGAGGTGCAATCGGCTTGCGATCTGCTGGGGCTGGACCCGGTGTACGTGGCTAACGAAGGCAAGGCCGTGTTCTTTGTCGCGCCTGAGGCAGTTCCGGCAGTGCTCAGAATTTTGCGCGCGCATCCGCTAGGTCGCGACGCTGCCCGCATCGGCCAGGTGACGGCGCAGCACAAGGGCATGCTGGTGGCGCGAACAGGGATGGGCGCCAATCGAGTCATTCCCACCCAGATCGGCGAGCAGTTACCGCGGATTTGCTAGGAAGACAGATATCGACTGTCATGCTGGAGATGACCCAGGGCCGCCTTTCCCAAAGTCCAAAAATAGGCGGTTTTGGGCTCTCGATCGCACGCTGAGACGTTCTTGCCTTGTTTCGATTCAGATCCAAGTACCTTCGCGTTCGCCTGCCAAAAAGTTCGCGAGCCCTTTGCCTGAAATTTCTTACTTTTGTCCTAAATTAGGGATACCGAGGACCTGAGATGGTCACCGGCAATGGTATCTGACTCCCCCGGTTTTGAAAGGCAGAACCAACCAAATTGAATTTGACTAGTCTTTCCCCAGCCGGAGCGCTCCTGCTCGCGGCAGCGAACTTGTGCGCCCTGACGCAGGCGGCATCCGCGACCCCCGGGTCGCAGGCCGACCGCGTTCCGAGCCGCATCGACGAGTCGCAGGCGGTGACGCTCCAGGGCAACGTCCACCCGCTGGCCCGGGCGGAGTTTGAGGTGGGGGCGGCGCCCGCGGAGACGCGCTTGGAGCGCATGATACTTCTGCTTCAGCCCTCGCCCAGCCAGCAGTCTGAGCTTGATGCGCTGGTTGCGGCGCAACAGGATCCGGGTTCGCCGGCCTTTCATCGCTGGCTTCAGTAGTGGGCGGCGTCGTGGGGCTCAACGATTTTCGCCACGCGGCGCAGATGCGTCCGCCACGGTCGCTGGGCGCACGGCCGCAGTGGAACCTGAACGGCTCGAACTATCTATTCCCTGCGGATTTTGCCGTCATCTACGATTTGAATCCGCTTTATGGCGCGGGGATCACCGGCGCAGGCGTTTCCATTGCGGTGGCCGGTCGCAGCAACATTGTTCTCAGCGATATCGCGGCGTTTCGGGCAGCGGCTGGACTGGTGGCCAACACCCCGGCGGTGGTGCTCACCGGCGCTGACCCGAAGCTGGCGCAGGGTGACCAGGACGAGGCTACGCTGGACGTGGAGTGGGCGGGGGCCGTGGCTCCAGCGGCCCCGGTCACGCTGGTGGCGGGCGATTCCTCCGCGGCTACCGATGGAGTGGACTTGGCGGCTGCCTACATTGTGAACCATGCCCTGGCGCCTGTGGTCAGCACCAGCTACGGCAGTTGTGAGCAGGCAATGGGCGCGACAGAGCTGGCCTTTTACAACAGCCTGTGGGAGCAGGCGGCAAGCCAGGGCATGAGCGCATTTGTGGCTTCCGGCGATTCGGGCGCGGCGGGTTGCGATCTGGGCTCAGCCACCAGGGGCACTGTGGCTGCGGTCAACGGGCTGTGCAGTTCGCCCTACTCCACCTGCGTCGGCGGGGCAAGCGAAGTCTACCCGCAGCCGGCCTGGCAGCAAGGCGTGAACGGCGCCAACGTCGCCGGCGGGATGAGAGCAATGCCCGATGTATCCCTGACGGCAGCCAGCCACGATGGCTATGTGATCTACGAGAACGGTTCATATTGGATCGTCACGGGCACTTCGGCCGCCTCGCCCGCGTTTGCGGCGCTGATGGCGCTGGTGGTCCAGAAGCAGAGCGGCACCGGGCAAGGGAATGCCAACCCCACGCTGTACGGGCTGTTAAACGCTGGGACCAATCCCTTCCATGCGACGCCCGCGGGAGACAATAGCGTTCCGGGGGTGCAAGGCTTTCAGGCCGACGGTGCCGACTACAACCTGGCCAGAGGATTGGGCTCTGTAGACGCGAGCCTGCTGGTGAACGGCTGGGCAAACGGCGACGCTGCGACTCCCACGCTAAACGTGTCCGCTGCCTCCAGCGCTGTCACGCTCGTGCGGGGCGGGTCGGCCACAATCGTGGTGAATGTGCTTACTGGGGGTTCTTTCCGCGGCAATATAACTCTGGGTCTCGCGGGACTGGCCTCGGGCATTTCCGCGCGTTGGAGCGAAAGCCCGGTGACGCCGCAAGAGGCAGCAGCCGCGGCAACGCTCATCCTGACCGCATCTCCCGCGGTGCAAACTGGCTCGTTTCCCCTATCCATCACGGTTCAGGGAGACGGGCTCACGGCTACCGGGCAGGTGACGGTGCAGGTCCAACCGCTCGCCCTGCGCCCGCGGGGAGCGCCGGCTCTTCCGGTTGCGCGGGTGAGGCGGTAGCTGCCTTCAAGCCAACAAGATCGAAGGATTGCTGGATTTTGCCGGGAAGTGCAGCAGGTGGATCACCGAGGTTGTTACCGATTTCAAGCACTATCGCGGGAGTCTCTGGGAGCCCCTTGAGCGCCGTTGCGGTGGCCGCCCAGTCGATGGTTCCGCTTCCTGGCCACAGGTGTTCGTCCTTCAGCCCGTGATTGTCGTGGGCGTGCACCGAGCCAATGTGGGTGCCGAGAGTAGCAATGGCCTCGCTAACTCCCACAGTCATATGTGCATGACCCAGGTCAAGGCAGACGCCTACGTTCGTCAGGTGGTTGAGTTCGAGGATCAGCAGCAGGTGCGTAGGTGTGGTGGGCTCGCTCAGCAGGTTCTCCACCAGCAGGCGTACACCCAGTGGACGGGCAAACGCCCCGAGATGTTCGAGAGCCGTATGAGCGTACTCGACGGTCCGCTGCGACCACCCATCTTCCTTTTCGCCCAGGTGGACGACCAGGTTCTTGAAGGGAATACGCTCGGCTGACTCAAGGGCGCGCTTGATCTCGTCCATGGCGTCGATGCGGCGGGACTTTTCGGGGTGGAGCACATTGACTGCGGGAGCGCCGGCGCGGCCCATCTCTCGGTCGGGATAGAGCGGAGCGTGCATGGAGAAGGCGTCCAGCGGGTTGGCGGCGAACCAGTTGCCCAGTTCGGTCACATGTTCGCGGCTGGTGTAGTCAAAGTGCTGGCGTGCGGCAAAGATCTCCACCGCCTGCGCCCCGGAACGGGCGGCGAGTTCCAGCAGCCCAGGGTGCAGGCGCTGGTTCAGGAATAAGTGTGTGGACAATACTCGCTGCATGGAGAAGGGGCCCCCGTGCCCGAAGGCGCAAATCCGCCCTGCGGACGTCATCTATATTGTTGCATTTCTGCAACAACCACCCGCATCTTAGATGTTGCGACACGGGCCGCGGGTTGCGTAGAGGCTCTTATTTCAGCATTGTCAGGGTACTGGACAGAGGACGGTGTTTTGCCTATGCTACCGACACTGTGATTCACGCTCCATCTCTCCCAATTCAGCCTAAGATGACGGAGTGGTGCGGAAAATTTGAGTTTGGATAGCTGCCTCCCTGTGTCCTCGGGACGCCGACTGCGCGTCTGACAGAGCAAGAAGTCTTCGTGAAAGGTTCGGCATAGCGCTGGAAGTTATGAAGACACTGAATGCCAGTGCCATAGAGCGCTTACCATCGGCCAGCCGGCTGGTGCTTGGATGCTGCGCGGCCGGCCTGGCAATGGGTCTCACTTATCTAGTACCGCCACTGCGCGCATTTCCCTTGCTTCTCGCCTTCCCTTCGGTCGTTCTGACTGCCTGGTTTCTAGGAATGGCGGGCGCCGTCGGCTGTGCTTTCACTGACATTGTGTTGGTGGACTCATTTTTGACCAAGTCGCAAATACGATTCTCGATTGGCAGCGCGCCGGAGTTCCTCCGTCTGGCGGTTTTCCTCGTTCTGTCGCTTTTGCTCGGCTGGGCCATTCGACGATTGGCGGAACAGCGCGCGGAACTACGTAACCACGATTTGCAGCAGAGCCTTATTCTGGCCGAGACCGAGCGCCGGTTGGCGGACGAACGGGTCCGCGCCGCTGAGGCTCTTCGCGATCGCGACGAGGTGCTGCAAATTGCATTGCGCGCCAATGGCATGGGGCTGTGGGTGTGGGATGAAGTAAAGAGCACCATGCACAGGTCCGATGAGATCTTCCGCATGGTCGGCTGCGAGCCTGGGTCTTTTGGGCAGGACGCAGACATGTGGTTGTCGTTCGTTCACCCGGAGGATATCGACGGTCTCAAGGAAGCATTTGAGCAGGCCCGCAGCAACGGCAGAGACTATCACCATCAGTACCGTGTGCGCTGGCCGGATGGATCTTTGCATTGGCTGGAATCGCAGGGCAAGTGCCAGCTCGATAGCAAAGGCCGCGTCGTTCGAATGGTGGGAGTGATGGCCGACGTGACCCACCGCAAGCTGAGCGAAGAGGCCATGCTTCGGGCGGAAAAACTCGCCGTAGCCGGCCGCTTGGCAGCCTCGGTAGCGCACGAAATCAACAATCCCCTCGAGGCGGTGGCTAATCTGCTTTACCTCATCACCTTGACCGAAACGGCTGAAGATGCGCGGACGCATGCCTCCAGAGCGCTCGAGGAACTGATGCGCGTCTCGCTGATTGCGCAATCTACCCTGAAGTTTCACCGCCAGGTGGGAACACCGAAAATGACCAGGCTGTCCGAAATTGTGGATGCGGTGCTGGCGCTATTTCGCGGCAAGCTAACAGCTTTGGAGATCGCAGTGGAAGTACGCACAGAGCGTGAGGTGGAGATCGCCTGCGTGCCCAGCGAGACGCAGCAGATTATCGCCAACCTGGTGGCCAACGCCATTGAGGCCATGCCGCGGGACGGGCGCCTGCTGGTCTGGCTGCGCCCTTCGCGGGATTGGCTTGACCGCAAAAAGGAAGGAATGCGGGTGACCGTTTGCGACTCAGGCGTGGGCATGGACCGGGCCACAATGCGACGTATTTTTGAACCGTTCTTCACCACCAAGATTGAGACGGGAACAGGGTTGGGCATGTGGGTGGTGGCGGAGTTGCTCGAGCGGCACCAGGGAAGCATGCGGGTGCGCAGTTCACAGCGGCCGGGCGCCAGCGGAACCGTCTTCTCGGTCTTCTTCCCCATTGGAGACGTGGCTTTGGCGGCGGGCAGCGCGGAGGATTCAGCCGCGGAAGTGCAGGAAGCAGCGACGAACAGCCCGTTTCGATAGCATTTCTCCGCCTGATGTACACCGAAAGTACGCCTCTCGAGTTGTGTTTTCCTCAAGAAAACGCAACCCTGCACCTCGATACAAGGGCTATATCTAAAGGAGAAATGCCTTCGTAAGCCGGCAACCATAAAACTGGGTGATGCGATTTGGGGCTTGAAAAGGTGAAGCTCCAATTGCGAATTGCGGCCAGCTCTCAGTCAATATCCGGCGGCCTTGCCATAGTGACTGCGGTGGTCTTGGCCGCCTTCCAGCTGGCCGGTCCCGGGATCGACCGCGATGCATTCGCCGTTGGACCAGTGTCCGTTCTTGATGTCGAGCGTGTAGCCCAGGGCGCGCAGCCCAGCCAGTGTTTCAGGCGTGAAGCCAGGTTCGAGGTACAGTGTGTCGGGCAGGTACTGGTGGTGGAAGCGAGGCGCGTCTACGGCCTGCTGGATGTTCAGGCCGCCCTCAGCCGCGGAAAGAAAGATATTGGCTACGGTGGTAATGATGCGCGCACCGCCCGGAGAGCCAAGCACATAGCGCAGCTTCCCATTCTGCAGCACGATAGTGGGAGTCATGGAGCTTAAGGGACGCTTTCCAGGTGCGATAGCGTTGGCCGGTCCCTGAATCAGGCCGAACATGTTCGGCACGCCCATTTTTGAAGCGAAATCGTCCATTTCGTCGTTGAGCAGGAAACCCAGCGAACCGGCGGTAACGCGGGAACCGAAGGCGTCGTTGAGAGTGGTAGTCACAGACACGGCGTTGCCTTCGCTATCCACGACTGAATAGTGCGTGGTGTCGTGCGATTCGGCGCGGCGCCCGGCGGTTGCAGGCGCCGGCGGCAAGTAACCATCGGGTCGATGGAGTCCGGCGCTAGGGGTGGCCGCATCGGCTGAGATGCCGCGCCGCCAGGCCTCGGCATAGTTCTTGGCGGTCAGTTCGGCCACGGGAATGCGATTGTAGTCTGGATCGCCCAGGTAGTCCGCTCGGTCCATGTAGGCGCGGCGATACGCTTCGGCAATCAGATGCATCGATGCGGCTGTGCGGTCGCCCAGGCGGGCCAGATCGTATCCCTCAAGAATGTTGAGCGCGCTTACCAGCACGATTCCGCCCGAGGAAGGCGGCGGGGCGCTGAGAATTGTGTAGTTGTGGAAAGAGCCCGTGATGGGCGTCCGTTCGACCACCGTGTACTGGGCCAGGTCGTCCAGGGTGATCAGTGCGCCACCCTTCTGAAGGTCAGCAACCAGTTCTGCCGCCATTTTCCCCTGGTATAAATCCTCCGGATCGGCTGCAATTCGTTCGAGCGTGCGTGCCAGTTGCGGCTGTCGAAAAGTCTCTCCCGCCTTGTAGAGGTCGCCATCGCGCTGAAAAATGCGTTTGGAGTTAGGGAAACGGGCCAGATCCTCGTCGGTCAGTTCCGCGGCCTCTTCTGCGGTCAGTTCAAAGCCCCGGGTGGCAAGCTGAATGGCCGGACCCATGACCCGCTGCAGGCTGAGTTTGCCGTATTTGCGCTCGGCATACACCAGCCCTGCCACTGAGCCGGGGGTGGCGATGGAACGGTAGCCGATGACGCTCGCGTCAGGAATCACGTTGCCCTGAGCATCCTGGTACATGGTCTCAGTGGCTTTGAGCGGCGCTTTTTCGCGGAAATCGATGAAGGTGGCTTTGCCCTGGTGGGTGCGGAGGAGCAGAAAGCCGCCTCCGCCGAGATTGCCGGCCGCCGGATGCACCACAGCCAGTGCGAAACCGGTGGCTACGGCGGCGTCCACGGCGTTGCCGCCCTCGCGCAAAACGGCCAGCCCGGCGTCGGAGGCCAGATGATGAACGCTCACCACCATTCCGTGCCGGGCGCGCACCGGTTGCTCGTCATGGTAAGGAATCACGTTCGTTGTGCCCTCCTGGGGAGAGGAAAATGCAGGGATCGCTAGCGTGGTCCCCATCAGGGCAACAAGGACGTTGAAGATGGACCGTCGATGCATAGTGATGGGGACAGGATAGCGCAGGGGGCTGGGCCGGAGTCTGGCGCTCTGGCTGGACGTATCGCGTTGGGCATATCATGCCTCATGACCTTCAGAACCGCCCGAGTCGTGATCGCAGTGCTAATCCTGCTCGTGGTCGGCAAGGTATGGCCTGAGATTGAGGGCTCAGTTCCCCCGGCGAACCTGAGCGCTGCGCAGATTGTGGACGAGATGCAGCGCCATAACCAGGCGCGCAACGAGATGTTGAAACACTACCAGTCCCTGCGTCATTACGAGGTGAAGTACAGTGGATTTCCGGCTTCCGTCGCCGCCCAGATGGAGGTCGAAGTCGAATATGACGTCGCTTCCGGAAAGAGTTTCAAGGTCGTTTCGCAGAGTGGATCGAAGTTTCTCGTGACCAAGGTCTTGCTGCGGGCAGTGGACAGCGAGCGGGAAGCCTCTCTGGACAAAGGCTCAACCGCGCTGACTGCGGCGAACTATAAATTTCAACTGCTGGGGAACGAGAGCCTAGCGGGCCGTTCGGCCTACATCCTGAATGTGGAGCCGGTCGTCAAAACCAAGTTCCTGTATCGCGGCAAGATCTGGGTCGACGCGGCGGACTTTGCCGTGGTCAGGATCGAGGCCGAACCGGCCCGGAACCCATCCTTCTGGATTTCGCACACGTTGATCCAATCGACTAGCGCGAAGACAGGAGATTTCTGGCTGCCCGCGCGGAACCGCAGTGAAACCAAGGTGCGCATCGGCGGCACCGCCGTACTGACCATCGATTATGGGACTTACAAGATCGTCCCGGAAACAGCCCACTTGTCGCCAGGCATCTAGTAAAGAAGGCTGCAGTTCGTCGGCACTGTGCTTGTTTAACCTTGAAGCCTCACTGGCCGTCAATCAACATCAGCGGGTCGGGTACCACCCGGCAACCCGTGCCACCTGAATATTTCCAGGTTGATCCATCGCTGTAAGTTACAGAATCAAGTTCGATCGAATTGACCGCCGTAAACCCGGCAAGCACAAGATTGCTCGAGACAACCCTTCCGCTTCCCTCGGTGAAGTTCAGGCTCAGGGTCTTGGTGATATCAGATGCATCCCCATCGCTGGACAATGCTGGTACTACACGGTTCTTTGCGGTGAGCCCGCGAGCCGTAACCACGGCCTTCGATATCTGCCTGGATTGCCCGCCCGTGAGAGTGAGAAAAATCCGCTGCGCGAGGCCCTCAACCCGCTGCTCGTCATGAGCAGACCGCAAATACCCACCCGGCCGTTGCCGAGCCTGCATTCTCACGGGGCATCCTTCACCGGTCGGTAATGTGATGACGATCATCGTCTGCGATTTAGGCTGCGTCGGGGATTGGGCTGCCAGTGGCAATGTGCACAGAAAAAGGGCAACTGAGACTAGAGCGGCACGCTTCATGGCGGAACTCCTTTGCGGGAGAAAAATCCGCGTACACAAACAAAATACGCCGCTCCTCTTCGGTGATCAATTCCGCTCCGCCTTCGTCGACCGGTGCAACCTTGTCCGTGACCCTTTGCCTCCACCCTGCTGTGATACCGTTGCAGTACGGCGTCCCTGAGCCGGTCCCACTGTGGACTTCGGGGACGAATCATGAAGCATGCCCCAGCAGCCGGAATTGACGTCGCCCCCGTTGCCCGCGAGCCCGGCTCCTGAAACTGGGGCCGCGCCTGACGCTCTCTCTGCGCCTCATCTTGTGCCGCCTTCCACAAGCCACCCGCCGCAGCGCATCCCGCGCTGGCTTGAGCGTGCGGAGTTGTATCTGCGCGTCTTGTTGCGGATGTACATCGGCTTAGCGGTTTGCTATGCGCCTTGGTCGCACCTGTTTTGGGACCAGAACCCGCTGTTCGTGCAGTACCCCACCCTCTCAATCTATGCGGCGAATGGCGCGGTGCGCGGCCTGGTTTCGGGGCTGGGGCTTTTGAACCTGTGGTTTGCCTGCGAAGATGCAATTCGGCATAGGGACCGATAAAGGACGATGGAACAGCAAACAAAGAAGAAAGAGCAGACAAAAGTCATCCCGTCTAGCAAAGATAGCCCCGGTCGTCCAGAGAGTGCCCACCCATCAGCGGCAGCGTCGCAAGTGGCCGCGATCTCGGTCAATGGTGCGCCTCCTCCGCTGCCTTGTGCGCCCCTGGCTTATGAAAATCCAGCCTTTCTGAACAGCGCCGACGGGCGCCTGATCCGCATCGTTTCTGAGTACATGGAGCCGCTCGCCCGTTTCCGGCGCGAACAGATTCAGGACACGGTGGTTTTCTTCGGTTCGGCTCGTTTTCGCGGCCGCGAAGAGGCCGGTCACGCGCTGGAATTGCTGGAAAACACCGGCTCGTGCCAGCCCGCCCCCACTGAAGAACAGCCGGCACAGGCTCCGGAGATTGCCGCGGGCAGGGCCACCGATCTGCAACTGAAACGCGCCGTGGCGGCGGTGGAGATGGCTCGCTACTACGAGGATGCGCGGCGATTGTCGAGCTTGCTCACCAAATGGGCCAAGGACATTCCCTCGCGGCGCCATCGGTTTGTGGTCACCTCCGGCGGTGGTCCGGGCATCATGGAAGCGGCGAACCGCGGCGCTCACGAAGCGGGTGGCAAAACCATCGGGATGAACATTCGCCTCCCGTTCGAGCAGGCGCCCAACCCCTACATCACGCCGTCCCTGAACTTCGAGTTCCATTACTTCTTCATGCGCAAACTGTGGTTTGCCTACCTGGCCAAGGCGCTGGTGGTCTTTCCCGGCGGATTCGGCACCCTGGACGAGATGTTCGAGATCCTGACCCTGGCGCAAACCCATAAACTGGCCAAGAGGATCACGGTTGTTATCTACGGTCCGGAGTACTGGAAGAAGGTCTTCAACTTGGGAGTGCTGGTGGATACCGGCGCCATCTCACCCAAAGACATTGAGCTGTTCCAGTTTGCCGAGACCCCAGAGCAGGCCTTTGACCTGCTTCGCACCGGGTTGACCGAGAACTACCTGAAGCCCGAGGCCGCCGCGCCTTCCGGGCATCCGTCCCCGGAATTAATGCAGAGCCTGACGCTGGAGGACTTCCTGGGGCCGGAACTTGCCAAAACCAGCAAGTAGATATTTCTGTCGGCGAATTCCGCAAATCTCCCGGGTTTTATTGGGAATTCTGCCCGTCTCTCAGGCTATCCTAGTGACTGTATAGATTCCTTTCCCAATTGAAGCCATGTTCGCACGCTCTTAATCAGGCTTTTATGAGTGCCGTCGGATACTAACTGCAGAAATTCCAGCTAGATCGCGGGTTAAGGAGTAGGAATGGCCAATTCGACCATCTCGTACCTGTGGCGCGACCAGAAAGCTGCACAAGGGTATCGCTCCGGCATTTCGCTTCACAGCCACACCAACCAGTCCAAGGAGACGCTGGATTTTCTGGCCAACTTTGGCAGCCAGTACCCGGTGATGCGCCCGCTGCTGGCAAGACTTGAGCGCCGGGCCGAGAGCGTGCACGGTGTGCATGTGGACTATGCCGCCAGCTACTGGACCCCGCCCATGACGCCCAAGTTGGCCTTCGACTTGGAGAGCGGGCAGATTGAAAATCTGGATCTGGCCCCAATGGTCTCTATCTCCGATCACGACAACATTAAGGCGCCCATGTTGCTGCGCACCGTGCCCAGCGCCCGCCGGATTCCGGTTTCAGTGGAGTGGAGCGCGCCTTACGGCGTGCAATCCTTCCACCTTGGTGTGCACAACCTGCCCAGCGATCGAGCCGTGGAATGGATGGCTACGCTGGAGGACTTCACCGCCAACCCCAGCGATAAGCGCCTGACTGAGATACTGGTTGCCCTGAATAAAGAGCCCAACGTGCTGGTGGTTTTCAACCACCCTATGTGGGACCTCTACATCATCGGCCAGCAGAAGCACGAGTTCCTGGTCAATGAATTCCTCCAGAAAAATGGTGCGTACCTGCATGCGCTGGAGCTGAACGGACTGCGCAACTGGGATGAGAACCGTTCGGTGCGCCGTCTCGCTGAGCGGTGGAACATGCTGCTGATTAGCGGCGGCGATCGTCATGGCGTGGAACCGAACGCCAACATCAACTTGTCAAACGCCACCAGCTTTACCGAATTCGTCCACGAAGTTCGGCGCGAAAAGAGGAGCAACGTGCTCTTCATGCCGCAGTACGCCGAGCCGTGGAAGCATCGCATTCTGCAGTCGACCATCGACGCGATTCGCGATTATCCTGATTTTCCGCAAGGCTCGCGGACTTGGGATGAGCGCGCTTATCATCCTGACGCTCAGGGGGTTGTAAGGCCGCTGAGTGAGCTGTGGCCCGGGGGCTCGGCACCGGTATTCATTCGCTGGACCATTGGCTTGGTAAAGCTACTGGGTGTGGGCCCGGTCTCAGGAGGCCTGCGCAAAGCGTGGGAAGATTCGCGCCAACTGCGCCTGGCTCTCGGCGAATAATGGCCGCTATTGTCGGGCGCCGGAATCCCGGCCGTGAACCCGAATCATGAATACGCACCTGCCGCGCGTGGCCTACTTTCCCGACTCGTTCCATGAAGTGAACGGGGTAGCCCACACCAGCCGCAACTTTGAGGCCTTTGCGCGGCGGCGCAACCTGCCTTTTCTGTGCGTGCGAGCCGGCGACCGCGCCCAGGCCATCACAGAAGAGGGCAGCGTGTGGACGCTGGAGCTGCCGCGCGGCTTTCTGTCCTTTGCGCTTGAAAAGGATCTTCGCTACGACCCCGCTTTTCTGCGCCATATTCCGCTCATCGGCGAGGTCCTCGAGCGCTTCAAGCCTGACCTGATCCACATCACGGGTCCCAGCGAGGTGGGCATGCTGGGCGCGGCGCTGGCCCACCATCGGAACCTGCCTCTTGCCGCAAGTTGGCACACCAACGTGCACGAATATCTGGCCCGGCGGTCAAAGTGGTTTCTGCGCCTGCTGCCCAAGCGCCAGTCGGCTGCAACCGGCCAGAAGATCGAGGACCTGACCATGGCTGTGGCGGCCAGGTTCTACTCAGTGGCGCAGGTGCTGTTTGCGCCCAATACCGAGCTTTGCACCATGCTGGAGTCCTCCACGGGGTTGCCCTGTCATCTGATGCCCCGCGGCGTGGATTCTGTGCTGTTTGATCCGGCCAAACGAATGCGCGAGCCAGGGGACCGCGACCATCTGCTGGGCTTTGTGGGGCGGCTTTCAGTAGAAAAGAACGTAGCCCTGTTGGCTTGGGTGCAACAACAACTGGAGCAGGCGGGCCACCACAGCTTCAGGTTTCTCGTTGTGGGCCACGGGGCAGAACTGGAATGGCTGCGCCAGCGCATGCCGCGCGCGGAGTTTACCGGGGTGTTGAAGGGCGAGGCTCTTTCAACGGCTTACGCCAACATGGACCTGTTCGTCTTTCCCTCGCACACTGACACCTTCGGCAACGTGGTCTTGGAGGCTCTCGCCAGCGGAGTTCCGGCGATTGTGACTCCCGACGGCGGGCCCAAGACGATTGTCCGCGACGGCCAGACCGGCCGGATTGTGCCCGATGAGCAGTTTGCCGCGGCGGTGGCCGAAATTCTGGCCGATCCGGCAAAGCTCGCGGACATGCGGCAGGCCGCGCGGGAGTATGCGCTAACGGCAAGTTGGGATTCGGTGTTTGAAGGCGTCTACGCGGGGTATGACACAGTGTTGCCGCGTGAGGAGCAGGCGGTGGGGTAAAGTTTACGGAATGCGGACTCCCGTCCGCACATCCAGCGCAAACGGCGCTTCCGTATCTGTAAGCATCCGCCACCCGAGGCCGTGAAGCACGTCGCTGTCGATACCAGTGATAGTTACGCCTTCGTCCGAGAGTTTTTCCGACTCCCACGCCTGTCCCCCTCGCCCCCAGGCCAGAATGGCGTGATGCCCTACAAACAGCAGCAGGCCCTGCTCTAGGAGCGTCCGCACCTCCAGCACCGGCCTATAAGAAATCATCGAGAACCGCTCCGGCGCTGTCGTATCGATGAGATACGCATAACCGCCCGAGACAGCGCAGATTTCTTCTGCTTTCGGAGCTGACCAGAGCCCAGTAGGTACGGCCGGATCGTGGAATCCCAGGGCGCAGGTGGCCAGAAAAGGCTGCGTTCCGGCTACGTCAGGCCGGATCAGCACCTCCAGCGCGCCGCGCTCAACTTCCTCGGCTTCGCGGGGATAGACAAAGTGGCGTGCGGGCAGGATGGCGGGGCGAGCCGCAAGCACCTCGGCGTGCCAGCAGTGAGGAAAGCTGAGGTCGATGGTGGGTGCGGACAACGGAGCGTTCACTGGCGCTCAGACTCCCATGAACCGCTCGACACGCTGGCGCACATTGGGAATCCCAATTCCCAATGCCGCGCCTTCCTCGATGAGCGGGATCACCCTATCGAACTCCGGGCCGGAGTGACTGCCGGTGATTGCGATGCGCACGGGATGGAATAGCTCCCTACCACTGACGCCGGTGGCTGTTTTAATCTCCTCCATCCACTCTTTGAACAACCCGTTGTTCAGCTCCCCGGAGTGGGCGCGAATTCGCGTCGCCAGCTCGCCCAGCACAGTGCGGGCCGAGTCGGTGCCCAGAACTGCGATGTTGTCCTCATGCGCGCGAGCCGCATCGGGATCGAAGCCGAAGATAAAGGCCGACTTCGCAGGAAGCAGATTGAGATGATTCACGGTGGGCGCAAACAGCGCCACCAGCTTGACAAACCAGACCAGAACCGCGTCGGAGGCCACTTCCTTGGCGGGAACCAATCCGCCAAAATATTCCCACGCCAATGACGCGAGTCGGGCCGGGGAAGCCAGCTTCAGGTAGTGCCGGTTAATCCAGTCCAGCTTTTCAAAGTCGAAAACCGTCGGCGTAGCCGTGACCAGCTCAAGCCTGAACGCGTTGACTAGCTCTTCGAGGGTGAAGATTTCGGATTTGCCGTCCTCGGCGCTCCAGCCCAGCAGGGCCAGGTAATTGACCAGTGCTTCGGGCAGGTAGCCCATCTCGCGGAAAGTCGCAATCGATGTGGCTCCGTGGCGTTTGGAGAGCCGCTCGTGGTCCGCGCCCAGAATGGTGGAAAGGTGGACAAAATGAGGCGCCTTCCAGCCGAAGGCGTTGTAGATCGCAACCTGCTTTGGGGTGTTGGAGATGTGGTCATCCCCGCGGATCACGTGGGTAATTCCCATCAGTGCATCGTCTACCGCGACCACGTAGTTATATACCGGAATCCCCGTGGACGTCCCAATTGGTCCGCCTCTCGCTGAACGGACCAGAATCGGATCGCTGATCGAACTGGAGGCAAACTCCACTGAGCCGCGAACGATGTCGTGGAAACGAATGGGCCGGTCATCCAGCTTGAGCCGAACGGAGTAAGGCATGCCGGCGGCCAGCTTGTTGTTCGCGGCCTGAGCGCTCAGCTTGCGGCAACGGCCGGAGTAGATCTGGGGACGGCGGTCGGCGATCGCCCGGTTCCACTCCTTCTCCAATTCCTCTTGCGTACAGAAGCAGCGATACGCTTTGCCCTCGGCCAGCAAACGCTCGGTGTGCTCGGCATAGATGGCCAGGCGCTCAGATTGCCTGTAGGGACCGTGCTCGCCCGTCTCCCCGGCATCCGTTGAATCCGGGCCCTCGTCCCAATCCAGCCCCAGCCAATGCAGATCTTTCATGATCTGCAATTCGTAGCGGTCCTCTGAGCGGCCGACGTCGGTGTCCTCAATGCGCAGTATTAGCTCGCCTCCGAAGCGTCGCGCAAAAAGCCAGTTGTAGAGCGCCGTGCGCGCATTTCCCACATGCAGCAACCCGGTGGGCGAAGGAGCGAATCGCACGCGAATCTTGCCGCTGGACGTCACATTCGTAATCATAGCCCGATAAAGCTGATATGCAGAAGACATCTGTAGCTGTGGATGCACGCAGAAGCCGTCAGGAAAAATGCTCCCAACCCCCGGATTCTAGGGGCTGAGGGCCACCGGGTGTCAGCAAAGTGAGGGTGGGAGTTCCGAGGCGGAATGGAACCGTGCGACCGATCCGGGTGACCGTCACGCCGGCGATGGTGTGGGGCACGCGGACTGCCGGCGGTGCGGTAAAAAGCAGCTCGTAGTCCTCGCCGCCATTTAGGGCCTGCGCCAGGGTCGCGGCGGGGTGAATTGGGAGCGCGGCCAAATCCACCTCAGCCGATACTCTTGACTCCAAGCAAAGGTGAGCGAGGTCGGTAGAAAGGCCATCGCTCAAATCGAGTGCGGCCGTTGCCCGGCCTCGCAGCCACAATCCCTGCGCGATACGCGGTTGGGGATACAGGTGCGGGGCCAGCAATACCTTGTCTTTCTTTGTGATGAAGGCAGGTTTAGTAGGGTGCTTTGCCTCTGCCGCCAGGTCTTCCAGACGAGCCAGCCCCGCTGCGGCTCCACCCAGGCTGCCGGTCATATAGAGCAGGTCGCCGGCGCGGGCGCCGGAGCGCAGCAGCGCCTTTCCACGCGGAACCGCGCCCACCAGCACAATGTCCGCCGCCACCATGGGAGACTCGGCAAGATCTCCGCCAGCCAACGGGGTTCGATAAGCCTCGGCCAGTGCCAGAAAGCCATTCAGAAAGCGGTCCACCCAAGCCTTCTGCCGGGAGGTTGCGGTGGTGAGATCACAAGGTAAGCCAAGAGAAAGAAACGCAGATACGGGCCGCGCGCCCATGGCGGCCAAGTCGCTGAGTCCCCGCGCCAGCGTGCGATGGCCCACAGCCTCTGGTTGGTGCCAATCGAGCCTGAAGTGGCGGCCTTCGATCGAGAGATCGGTCGTCACGGCCATTTCTTCACCAGGGCGCAGGCGGAGCAGAGCGCAGTCGTCCCCAATGCCGAGCCGCACCGCTCCAGGCGCCGACTGCGCAGCCCGGTGACGAATCCGGCTGAGCAAAGCCAGTTCTCCCGGCGCGTTAACCCCTGCGGATTTGGCGCTTTTAGCCCTCATGCATCGAGAATAGTGCAAACCGCAGTGTGTGTAGGCCCCAAATTTGGGATAAACAGCCCGAAATGCGGAATTTCCTGCTATTTTGGAAGGGTTTTCCAGGGAGAATTCGTTGACCCACCGTGGCCCCGTTTGCTAGCCTAAGTAGGCATTCCACGGGGCACGCCCGGCAGGGTTTGGGTGTGTTCATTAAAACGAGCTCAACGTAAGCCCCCCAGCTTCGTTCGTTTTTTCCTTGGATTCGTGGCGAGTTGCGGCCTTCCCGGTTGCAGGGATGAGAGAAGGATCATGCTGCGGAAACGCTATTACATACTTTTTGTCGCCCGAGGTGAGGATGGGCGGGTGCGGAAGATCCCGCTTCCGTTGCAGTATGTGTATGGATTCTTCGCTGCCGCCTTGGTGGGCGCCTTTACCATTGTCGGCTTGGCCGGCTCCTACACCCGCATGCTGCTCAAGACTGAGAGCTTCAACCAGGTTCGCACCGAGCGGGAGACGCTCCGCAAAAACTATCAGCAGATGGCGCAGATCGCTCATGACCGCGATGTGCAGGTCGCGTCGCTCGGAGCACTGGCCAGTGAAGTGACCGCGCTCTACGGACTCAGGCAGAATAAGATGATGGCCGGCCGGCCGGTGGGGGCTGCCGCCAAGAATGCCTCCGCTTCACAAGCGCTCGCGCTCACTGATGATGTAAATCAGCAGGAAGTTACCCTTTCCATCGACCAGTTTTACGCCTTGCGCACTCAGGCCATGTCCGGCCGCGTCACGCGCGCTCTTGAAGGTGGCTTGTCCTCCAGCTTTGGCGGAGATTGGACAGAGATTGCCGATGCCCCTTCCCTGTGGCCTCTTGAAGGTCGCGTCGGATCGAGCTTTGGCCAGCGTGAGGATCCCATCAATGGTGAAGGTGCATTCCACTCCGGCATCGACATTGACGCTCCTTATGGGTCGCCGGTGCGCGCCGCTGCCGATGGAGAAGTGACCGGAGCCTCGATGGGCGCCGGCTATGGCCGCCAGGTGGTGCTCAACCACGGTCACGACGTGCTCACCGTCTATGGACACCTATCCGCCATTGCAGTGCTGCCCGGCCAGCATGTAACCCGCGGCCAGGTCATTGGCTATGTGGGCCAGTCGGGTCGGGCCACCGGGCCGCACCTGCACTATGAAGTGCGCGTCCACAATGTTCCGGTCAACCCGCACAAGTATCTGCGCAACACCTATGAACAGGTGGCTCTGGACGGAACTGCTGGCGCAGTGGCCACCAGGTAAACCTCGCGCTTCAACCGGATTTCACAGCGGCTCCCAACAGGGGGCCGTTGTCGTGTGAAGCCTTACTTCGAGGTGCGATTCGCTCTGCAGCCATCGAAGTCGAAGTTGAATATTCCAGTGTCAGCCACTTCCATGTTGATCCGGGCCGGGATGGGAAAGCCATCGACAGCCTGATATTCCACCTGGACACGCATCTGTTCGGCTTGTCCTGGCATCTTGGCGGGCGCCTGGATGTGGGCGGCAAAACTGGTCACCAGCATCCCCTGGTCGGTGGCTTTGTACGAAGGGCTGAACTGGATCGCCATCGTACCCATCGCTACATCGAACTCTTCGAGAGTGAGGCTGTTGTTGAAGACCTCCGTGAGCTTTGTGCCCTTGTCTTCTGCGTGGAATGTGTAGCCTTTCGAACTGGTTTCGATGCCCAGGCCCTCTGAACTTGCGGGAACCACGGAGCCGTCGATGAAGGGCGTCCAGAACTGCAGAAAGCCCTCCAATGTCTGTTCGGTAGCCCGGTGCATGCTGTCGAGCATGGCAGTGGAATCATCGTCCAGTGGCTTGTCTGGACTCGGAGCCTGAATCCACTCCAGAGTGGAACCACCCTTCATGTGCGCATGCAAGGTGATCTCAACCGACTTGAGCAGGACGATGCGCGGATCGTCCTCAGCGATCACGATGTTCTTATTGGCCTTGGCGAAGAGCGCCCGCCAATCCGGGTGGACGGCGCAGTCGAAACCCTCCATGCCTGCTCTTCCGGTCGAATAGTAGAGCTTTGCAGTCTTGGCCAGCAGTTCATCGTTCTCTTTTGTAGCCGCGATAGGCGGGTTCGGCGTGACCTGCGATGCCGATGCCGTGGCAGAGGGTTGAGGCGCTGGCGGATTCTGCGCCCGCGTGGAGGCCGTCGCCAGGCAGAGCGCCAACACGGCGGCGTCTAGCAGCGGCCACCGGAACAGAAGTTTCAGCATGAGGCGTGCCTGCTTTCAGGTGGATTTATGCATTGTCGGCTTTATGCGCAGCCTTCGGCAAGCAGACGAGCGCGACCGCAGTTTCGCTCCACCGAAGCTTTAGAAAGATTGTCTAGTGATACCCGGCCGAGATTCCAAGCGCTCGATGCCGACTGCCCAGGTCTCGCTTTTCGCCGGGGTCCCCGCGGACAGGTCTTCGTCCGTGGGGTGGTTCGCCGGGGTCCCCGCGGACAGGTCTTCGTCCGTGGGGTGGTTCGCCGGGGTCCCCGCGGACAGGTCTTCGTCCGTGGGG